>ENA-UOXV01001164-UOXV01001164.1-marine-metagenome-genome-assembly--contig:-NODE-1164-length-37349-cov-6.577090_pt1 | contig 37349 bp, 41 predicted proteins | sample MGYA00238165_ERZ766961 | MGnify/ENA primary metagenome ERZ766961 (study PRJEB28924, sample SAMN03173240) | marine metagenome | biome: Marine; feature: Water; material: Subsurface seawater | place: North... | reverse complement strand
CACTTGCCACCGCGTCGAGTATCGAAAGCGTTCGTTACCGCGCCATCGCACTGGGTCGCATCGCATTGGCACAAGCCGCCAAGGGGCGGACAGAAGACGCCGATACAACGCTGCAAACCGCACTTGCCGCAGTGGACCGGATTGAACGACCGTACGCGCAATCATTCGCGATTAGCCGGATCGCAATAGCCATGACACAAATCCACGATATATCGAATGCCGCAGATATCGACATCAGTGGACGCCTCCAAGCCGTGCGCAAAGCCATCGACATCGCCGAGAGAATCAATGATCGCAAGTTAAAAGCGCATACCCTTTGGCTGATCACCGCCCAGCAACGCGCCATTGGAGACGAAGAATGGGTCAAGACTGAAGCGATGGCCGAAGATGCCACAAATGAGGTTATTGGGGCGCTGAGCAGAGTCTGGATGTACACTGAATTATCCGAGGGGCACGCCATTGAAGGCAATAAAGATGCCGCATGGCGCGCATTTGATCACGGTATTGCCATCGCAAAAGATATTGAGAACGCCTGGAGCCGATCACGTACCATGGCAAAACTGGCAGCAACATTGATACGCCTTGTTGATCCTGGCCAAGGACAACAGCTCAGCGCACCATAACCAATCACACCAAGCGACAGCTACCGCTTGAGGCCATACGCAACGTCATTTAGAGTGCTGCCAACAATCAATTCATAAATGGAGTCCTCTCATGGCAGAAGCAGAAATTGCACAAAAAGAGCCTTATGCCGTCGAACTGGTTGAGGGCAAGAAATACGCCTGGTGCACATGCGGCCGAAGCACGAAACAACCATTTTGTGACGGTACGCATTCTGATGGCGATATGACGCCCCACGTCTTTACAGCAGAGAAATCCGGTACAGCCTATCTATGCGGCTGCAAACGGACTGATGGGCAGCCGTTTTGCGACGGGACGCATTCAAACCTTTGAAAAAAATAAGTCTCCAAATTCTCGGATTATGTTTCGGCGCATTGGCACTGGTCGGATGTGAAACATCAGACCTGCCATTTGTCGATAAGCCTGTCATTCTGCCATGTCCCGATTTTTTTGTTCTGGAAGATGCGGCCACCCTTGTCCAGTTTCGCGATGGTCCTGGTCGTGATATCACCGATATTTTGGTCAGCGCTAGGATGGGCGAAATCAGATTGGGATGCCTATCCAATGTTGATACCGAAACCAATACCGGCGTTATGGAGTTAGATGTATCGCCCGTCATCCTTACTGAGATGGGCGCGTCTAATACAGAGGCTGTCGCAAAACTTCCTTATTTCGTGGTGATCACGGACCCCGACAAAGAAATTTTGTATCGCGAGGAACTCAACCTCAACGTATCGTTTGAGGGAAACCGAACACGCTTGGTCGTCACGACAGTCCCCACGACACTTGAATTGCCAATCACACCGGAAATTCGAAGCAAATATTATCTGGTATATGCCGGGTTTGTCCTGACACCGGAAGAACTCGAATTCAATCGAAAGAGAATCCGAGACCGGCTTCAGTAACTTCGCAATGCCAGTTGACCCGGTTGCTAGGTTTTGCGATGATCTATCGTCGAATAAAATTATCCTCGTTACATAATTGTGGGAGAGACCGACAACTGACATGTCGGCGCCGAAGGAGCAACCGCCCCGGAATCTCTCAGGCAAATGGACCGCAGTTATTTAGAGGCTCTGGAAAGCGGATGTGGCAAAAAGCCACACCCACCGAAGATGTAAACCCACTGGGATGGGTGACACTTTCAGGTTCCGAGACAGAGGGGGCGTTCTACCGCATGACGCACAACTGTGCGCGGTAAGGGCGAACCCAATTGTCGGAGGAACCATGTGACAGATCCAGTAAACCAAGACTTACAATCACTTACCCTTGATGCGTTTCATCGTGCCCATGGCGGCAAGATGGTCCCATTCGCCGGATACGAAATGCCTATTCAGTATCCTGCGGGCATCATCGAAGAACACAAACACACCAGACAGTCAGCAGGCCTATTCGATGTGTCCCACATGGGACAGTTGTGGCTGCACGGCGAAGATGCGATTGCCGCGTTGGAATCCATCGTACCCGGCGACATTCAAAATCTGGCTGTTGGACGTTCGCGATATACCATGCTGACAAATGCGACGGGCGGCATCATCGATGATTTGATTGTGACCAAGTGGGACAATCGATTGTATGTCGTCGTCAATGCATCACGCAAAGATGTCGACCTGCCGCTGATTGCAGCCGCGGTCGATGGCAAAGCCGAAATGGAAATCATTTCTGATCGTGCATTGCTGGCCTTGCAGGGGCCAAAGGCCATCGACGTATTATCCCGCCATATCGCAGCAGATATTAAAGATATGCCGTTCATGTCCGCAGTGGAAACGACCTTTGATGGCATTCCATGTCATCTCACACGGTCCGGCTATACGGGCGAAGATGGTTGCGAACTATCGATCCCAACGGATGCCGCCGAAACTATTGCCAATGCCCTGGTCAAACATGACGAGGTCATGCCGATCGGTTTGGGTGCTCGCGATACCCTGCGTTTAGAAGCTGGTCTTTGCTTGTACGGCAATGATCTGGATGAGACGACGAGCCCGATCGAAGCTGATCTACGCTGGACCATTTCAAAGCGCCGCCGCGAAGCTGCCGATTTCCCAGGTGCGGATCGCGTCATGGACGAACTGGCTGGCGACGCCAGCCGTAAACGTGTCGGCTTGGTCCCAGAAGGGCGTGCACCTGCACGTGAAGGGACTGTCATTCACACCCCTGGCGGCGATGCTATTGGCATCGTTACGTCTGGTGGGTTTGGCCCCAGCGTCGAACACCCCATCGCCATGGGTTACGTACCAACCGACATGGCAACCGAGGGAACCAAAGTCGAGCTTGCCGTTCGCAAGAAAATGGTTCCCGCCACCGTTACCAAAATGCCTTTCCAACCTCATCAATATTTCCGCGGTTCCTGACCGTTACGTTTCAACTTTTCCGACCAGAACAGGAGATCGGACATGACGACTAAATATTCAAAAGATCACGAATGGATCACAATCGACGGCGACACTGGAACCGTTGGCATCACAGATCACGCACAAGAACAACTTGGCGAATTGGTTTATGTGGAGCTTCCAGAAGTAGGTGCCACGCTTGAAATGGGCGAAGATGCATGCGTCGTCGAATCCGTGAAAGCCGCCAGCGAAGTGTATGCCATTTGCTCGGGCGAAGTGACCGAAGTGAACGAAGAACTTGCTGATGCGCCAACAACGGTCAACGAAAATGCCGAAGGTGACGGCTGGCTTTATAAGGTCAAAATTTCGGACGCCGCTGAGCTAGAAGATTTGATGGATGCGGCAGCATATCAAGAGCTATTGAAGGACCTTGATGAATGACCCGCAACAGCCTGAGTGTTCTTGAAAATATCGATGAGTTCGCGGCCCGGCATATCGGGCCGTCGGATGATGACATCGCTGAAATGCTAAAGGTCGTCGGCCAAGACAGCCTAGACCATCTGATTGATGCCGCGGTTCCCAACAGTATTTTGAACGTCCAAACGGACGGCGAAATGCCAATGACCGAGGCAGAAGCCCTCACGGCACTTCAGAAAATGGCCGAGAAAAACAAGGTCATGAAGTCACTGATCGGCCTTGGCTATCACGACACGATCACGCCGAGCGTCATCCTCAGAAACCTTATCGAGAACCCAGGCTGGTACACGGCCTACACGCCATACCAGGCGGAAATTTCACAAGGCCGTCTTGAAGCTTTGTTGAACTTTCAGCAATCCGTAATCGATCTCACAGGCATGCCGCTTGCCAACGCATCATTGTTAGATGAAGCAACCGCCGTCGCCGAAGCGATGACGCTGATGCAACGCGTCGGCAAAAGCAAAAACAATGCGATTTTTGTCGCTGCGGATTGCTTGCCGCAAACCATTGCAGTAGTCGAAACCCGCGCCCAACCACTTGGAATCGACGTCATTGTCGGCGATCCCATGACTGATCTGAACGTCGCTGATGTTTTCGGCATTGTTCTGCAGTACCCAGGCGTTGATGGCGACATCCAAGACTATGCATCGTTGGTCGAAAGCGTGCATGAAGCGGGTGGTCTTGTCACCGTTGCCGCTGATATTCTGTCGCTTGCCCTGCTCACCCCACCAGGGGAATGGGGGGCTGATATCGTTGTCGGCTCCGCTCAACGGTTCGGCGTGCCACTCGGTTACGGCGGCCCGCATGCAGCTTTCATGGCGGCGCGCGAAGAATACAAACGCTCAGTCCCCGGTCGGATCATCGGTGTGTCGGTCGATTCGCACGGCAACCAAGCCTTACGCATGGCATTGCAAACACGCGAACAGCACATCCGTCGTGACAAAGCGACCTCAAACATTTGCACAGCGCAGGTACTGCTCGCCAACGTGGCCAGCATGTTCTGCGTGTATCATGGCCCAGAAGGCATTCGCCGCATCGCGGAACGCGTCGAACGTTTGACGTCTATCTTGGTTGCGGGTGCCGCCAAGCTGGGCATCAAATCGAAAAATGACAGCTGGTTCGACACCATCGTTTTGGAAACCCCAGGGGCCGCAGACGCTATCCACAAACGCGCCATCGATGCGGGCTTTAATCTACGCATCATCGACGCCGACTGTGTTGGTATTTCGGCCAACGAACGCACAGATCGCGACGATATTGATCAGCTGTTCGCAATCCTGAGCGGCAAGACAGATCATGGGCTTGTCGTTGAAGAACTGGACGGCAATTGCGGCACGGGCATTCCTGATGCACTCACACGCACCAGCCTATTCTTGATGCACCCCGTATTCAGCAAGCATCAGTCTGAAACTGCCATGATGCGCTACATGAAGACGTTGGAGAATAAAGATCTCGCACTCAACACAGCGATGATCCCTCTAGGGTCGTGCACCATGAAATTGAATGCGGCATCGGAAATGATTCCGATTACGTGGCCAGAATTCGGGCAAATACATCCCTTCCAACCCATTGATCAAGTTCTAGGCTACAAAGAACTGATTGATGATCTGGAAAAGAAACTCTGTGACCTTACCGGTTTTCATGCCGTGTCCCTGCAACCCAACGCGGGTTCACAGGGCGAATACTCTGGCTTGTTGACCATTCGTGCATTCCATCGCGATAACGGTCAATCAGAGCGTAATATCTGTCTGATCCCCGCCAGCGCACACGGCACCAACCCTGCCAGTGCGGTAATGGCAAACATGAAAGTCGTCGTCGTTAAATGTGATGATCACGGCAACGTCGATGTTGAGGATCTGCGTGAAAAAGCAGAAGCCAACAAAGACACACTCGCCGCGCTGATGGTCACATACCCATCAACACACGGCGTGTTCGAAACCCAAATCCGCGAGATGTGTCAGATCATCCACGACAACGGTGGTCAGGTCTATATGGACGGCGCCAACCTACAAGCGATGGTCGGCATCTGCCAACCCGGCGAATTTGGTCCCGACGTCATGCACATGAACTTGCACAAGACATTCTGCATTCCACACGGCGGCGGTGGCCCAGGCGTTGGCCCCATCGGCGTTGTGGAGCATTTGGCACCTTACCTGCCCAACCATCCACTGGTCGCAGAAGCAGGACCCGCGACAGGCATTGGTGCTGTTTCAGCGGCACCATGGGGATCTGCATCGATCTTACCAATTTCGTGGGCATACATCGCCATGATGGGCACGCGCGGATTGATCAAGGCGACGCAGGTTGCGATCTTGAATGCCAACTACGTCGCAAAACGGTTATCGAGCGAATACAAAATTTTGTATTCAGGCCCGGGCGGTATCGTTGCTCACGAATGCATCATCGACACGCGTCCAATTCAGGCCGCAGGCCATTTGACCGTTGATGACATTGCCAAGCGATTGATGGATTACGGCTTCCATAGCCCAACCATGTCGTGGCCTGTCATGCATACCTTGATGATGGAACCCACTGAATCAGAACCAAAGGAAGAGTTGGATCGCTTCTGCGATGCCATGATCGCCATTGCCGAAGAAGCCCATAAAATCGAGGCTGGAGAGTGGTCTCAAGAAGACAATCCACTCAGCAATGCACCCCATACTCAAGGTGCCGTCTTGGCCGACGAATGGGCACACAGCTATTCACGCGAAGTGGCTGCGTACCCAACGCAAAGCCAGAAACTCAACAAATACTGGCCAACTGTCGGGCGTATCGACAATGCGCAAGGTGACCGTGTGCTTGTGTGCACATGCCCTGCCATCGAAGAATACATGGAAGCAGCTGAGTAACTGATCCGAAGACCAAGCCGAGGTGTCGTTAAGGCGATGCCTCGGTCTTTGCCTTAGCCGCACTTCGCAAAGTGTAAGGCCTGGCACAACTGCCAAAACCTCACCTAAATCATTCCGACCTGCCGCTTTAATGTGAAACGGCCAATCTCCTGTTCGCCTGGTACTTTCAGGTTGAATGTACCAGCCTGTTGTCTGATTAAACCTTGTGGTAAAAACTTAAACTACGGTACCGTTCATAGTTATTTGTTTTGGTTTTAGGATATATCATGGTCAACGTTCGTACTTTGCCAGACGTCATGCAGAAACAGCTTAACGAGGTAGATTGCCCCGTTTTCAAAAATAAACCGTGGGTTCGTGGCGGCCCCTTAAAAGAGCGCCGTGTTGCCATCCTCTCATCAGCAGGCCTTCATCTGCGAAGCGATAAGCATTTTGTCGGCGGAGATCACAGTTACAGGGTTATTCCCAACGATACGGATCCCGGTGATATTGTCATGAGCCATATTTCAGTCAATTTTGACCGCACGGCCTTTCAACAGGACTTGAATGTCACCTTTCCGACTAAACACCTGGCGGATATGGAAGAAGAAGGTCTGATTGGCTCAGTTGCGAGCAATCACTATTCATTTATGGGGGCAACCGATCCTCGGGATATGGAAGACGATGCCCGACAATTGGCCGGTGTACTTAAAGCTGATCAGGTAGACGCCGTCGTTCTTCTTCCCGTTTGACCGTTATGTACGCGCGCCGTGAGCGTGCTTGCACACTATTTGGAAGAAGAAGGTCTGGCGACAACGATCGTTAGTCTGGTTCGATTACATAGCGAAACCATCGAACCACCACGCAGTCTGTTCGTTTCGTTTGAGCTTGGACGACCGTTAGGTCAGCCCAATAATCACGTCTTGCAACGCGAAGTTCTAGAACAAGCGCTTGGGCTACTTGAATCTGATAATGGGGCTTCGCTGATCAGCGACTTTGATCAAAGCAATGATGGAACAGAGACAAATGAAAGTTGGTCTCCTACCGCCACTGCTTTTTCCGATCTGGATATGACGGACGTGGCCGACCTGAAAAAAAGACTCAAAGATGAAATCGAAACACTGGCGCCAAACTACGCGATGGCAAAGAAGACCAGAGGAAGGTCGTCGGTTGGTGTTTCCAAACTGACAATGGATGAAATCGCCGAGCATGTTACATCGTTTCTCAACGAGCCGCATCAAGAGAGCCCTAGAGAAGATCTATCTTCGGCGATGGTGTTGCGGTTTGGCGTGGATGACCTCAAAGCCTTTTATGCAGAGGCTGCAAGTCATGGCGGTTCGCCATCATCATGGCAGCTGGGAAACTGGTTCTGGCGTGATACCGTGGCGGGGCAGATACTTATCTCGCTCAGAGAAGCTGCAATGGGTCAAAGCGATAAGCGGTTTAACATTGTTGGCAGCAAATTTCTTGTGCCACGAATTTGGATTGATGAGCTTAATTTAAAAGACAGCTAATAGGTCGTTGTCAGCTGGAACAACCTAAACTGACTCGTAGCAACGACAATAAGCCGAGGCACGCACAAACGTAGTGCCTCGGCTCGTCGATAAAATTTAATTAGTGTCCGCCACCACCAGGTGCAGGAACATGTTGCGTGCGTGCGACCAGACATGTTGGCAGTTTTGATTTATACGCGCGTCCCAGTGCGGCATCTAATGCTGCCTGGTCTGATACATGCTCTCCATGGCAACCCAAACCGGCCGCAGCTTGGTCGTAACGGGTTTCATTAAGCTCTGTCTCGAAGACACGATCCGGTCCGAAATCGCGAACTTGAATCTGATATTCCGCATTCCATTTGTTGTCCTGACCGATGACAGCGATGAAATCTGTGCCGTATCTATGCGCGGTTTCAAACTCACCAAAATGAAATCCGACGGTCCCATCACCCATAAGAACCACAACGGTGGCGTCCGGGCGCGCAATTTTTGCAGCAAACGCATAACACAAACAGCCGCCTATGGCGCCAGATGGGCCGTTGATCATTCGTGTCGGTGCCGTAATCGATGCTTGTGCCCACTGGCCGAATTCACCGCCATCCACAATCAGGATTGGGTCATCGGCTGCATCCAGAAGTTTCTGAACCGACGCACCGACCACGGCAGGATGCATGGGCGATGTCGGCGCATCGGCGGGTGGTTGTTCGCGTGTTGCACAGCGTGCTGCCACGCTATCGTGCCAATCAGATTTCGCATCACCACCGCCGCCAGCAGCGATCAACGCTGATGTTGCTTCAATAGCGCTAGCCTGATGACGGAGTTTCAGGCGCTCGCCCATGGCCCGTTCTGCGCGGTCCAGAAATTCTGTGTCTGGATCAATCATATAAAGCGCACAGTCATCGGATATCTTGGGTGACGCGCCAAACCCCGTCGTGAAATCGATGTTTTTACCAAGACTGACGATGACATCTGCTTCAGCCATGGCGGCAGCAAAACTACCCAGGCTGGGGTCGTTAAGGCCACGCGGACTCTCCATGGGAATCACCGGGGCGTCCAATGCATCTGATAACTTTTCCAGTGCACCCTGGGCACGCGTCCGATTTTGGCTGGGGCCTGTGATGATGATCGGCCTGTCAGCTGCCACGACGGCATCAACAATGGTTTGAATGGCATCACCCGACGGCGGCATGGCCTTGGGCACGAATGCATCGGCAGCGGGAACGGGGCTGTCCCCCGCATCATTGTTTAGCGCATCGAAGGGCAGTGCCAGATGAACAGGGCCTGGCCGTCCCGTGAATGCCGCACGGATGGCGTCTGCAGTATCCGTCCCCATATCCGCCGCCGACATGATGCGTTTGGCGAACTTCGTCAGTGGTGAGGAGACAGCAACTTGATCAAATTCCTGAAACGCACCTTTACCGTCCTGAGAAACCGGGCTGTCGCCACTCAGAAGTAATATCGGGTTTTCAGCAACCGTCGCCATGTACAGTGGCCCGAGGCCACTCGCGAAGCCTGGTGTGGCCGTGATCATGGCAACGCCAATACGTCCGGTGAGTTGGGCGTAAGCCTCGGCCATATAAACGGCAGCGCCTTCATGCCGGGTGTGAACGATGCGAATGCCTGCATCAATACAGGAATCGTACACTGGCATAATTTGATTCCCGGACAGGGAAAAAATCACTTCAACGCCAGCATTAGATAGCGTTTTCACTAAGAGGTCGGCACCACGCATAAAAGTCTCCAGTTCGGGAAGTATTCTGATGATCGTTTTATGCGTGATTCATTGCATCTTGTCGATAATCGAGAGCCGCCATTTGCTTGTGCGCAAATGCCCTGACCTTGACGATTATAGGGTAGCGGCCGAATAAGCTGATCCGGATATAAGCCGAGGTGTCGTTAAACAGGTTTCTCGGCCTTTTGGTATTTCTCAGTATTCGGGGTAAACCCAATTACTCGTTTAGTATGCGCCCTGTGAATAGGTCAATTCATAGCTATGTGAATAAACCTCGAAGATCAGGCCAAACGGGTCTTCGACGTAGCACATCTTATAGGGCTTCTCTCCAGGATAATATTCACGGATAGGCATCCGCTGTTTCCCGCCATGTTCCACAATTTTTGCGACGAGGCCCTCAATATCTGGGTCCTGAACGCAAAAGTGAAAAGTACTCGTCTTCCAGTATTCAAAATCTTTTGGCGCTTCGTTGTTTTTAAATTTGAACATTTCAACGCCAATTTTATCACCAGTAGACATATGAGCGATCTTAAACGATCCCCATCCCTTGCCAAAAACATCGATACACATTTGGCCTATAGGTGTATTTGATTCTTCGGTAATGACGGTTGGTTCCATGATGTGATACCAGCCCATAACATCACTTTAAAACTTGGCTGCTTTCTCTATATCTGGAACAGAAATTCCGATGTGAGAGAAAGTTCTTGGGTAGGTACTCATGGTAAGTCCTTTTCGTATGTTGATAGCTTATGAATGAGGGATTTTAAGAAATTCAAAATTTCTTCATATTTTCAATAACTTATATCATAACCCAGGGTTCGGGAAAATAGTTCACAATATCAGTTAAGGGCCATTTTTCTGCTAAGGGAATTATATCTCCTTTGTTAAGACTGTTATCTCAACCTCTGGGTAATCTCAATAATCATCGTCGTAATCTTGCCGTCGATTTTCGCCTGCGAAGCATGACGGGCGCGCGTTTAATTGAGCGGGAAGCACGCGGGCTTCATCGCGACGACTCGGCGACAATCCGGCGATTTCTAAAATCAATTTTTGCCTGACAGCGCGGGCATAATCCTGAAACCCATTGGCGACGATAATGAAAGCCCCCGGCCCGCCGATCACGCAATCGGTATAGTAATAATCCAGATCAGCAATTTGCTGCGTGCCATATCGGCTTGGCCGGTCATTGATGATCGGCAAACCGTTAATGGTGATCCCTTGGGCAACGGCATAATCGCGCGCGACATTCACATACTGTCCATCATTATTTGCCCCGTCGCCAGATACATCAATCACACGGCGTGTTCCCCGATATTGGTTCTGCCTGATAATTTGCGTGCCAACGGTGATAATGGAACTGATCGACGTCCATAGATGAACAGCAATAGGAGCCGTCGCTAGTTTGTCAGCAAAGGCTGCAGTTTCCTCGGCATTGCTGATACGGGTCCATCCAACAATCGGAATTTGATAGGGCTCTCCGGCCCATTCCAGATATGTGACTGCGATGGCACCATGCGGCCCCCGTTTGATCGCATCAATAATCATCGGATCACGAAACGCGTCCACGTAACCGCGCCGTTGCAAGATCGCCTCTTCGTCATCAACGGAGCCTGAAACGTCCACGGCCAAAACGAGTTCGAGATCGACAGCTGTTTGTTGCGCAACGGCAGGCTTCGATGCGCCAACAACACAAAGCATCAAAAACGCTATAAGACCGACAGTAATTCGCATAACGCACCATCTGTTCTCAGCTATAGTATTGAATATTGGGAGTGTGAGGCCAAAATCCTAGGATAGTGAGGGAGAGATTCATGAAAATCGACAACGTCAAAGCCATCGTCTTCGATACATTCGGTACTATTTCTGATTGGCGCTCGTCTATTGCTGCCGAGGGTGCACGCATTGCGGCGCAAAAAGGCATTGCTGATTTTGACAGCGATGCGTTCGCACGAGCGTGGCGCGCGGGGTATCGCCCTGGCATGGCACGCGTTATATCGGGCGAACGTGGCTGGACACCCGTTGATGTTATTCACCGCGAACGTCTCGACGAAATCATTCCCGACTTTGGCCTGGATATGCTGAACGAAGATGAACGTGTTCATTTGAATGAAGCGTGGCACCGGATCAATCCATGGGTAGATAGTATTCCAGGGCTGCTCCGCCTCAAAAAAAATCACCTTATTGCGCCGCTATCCAATGGATCATTGGTATTATTGTCGAGCATGGCAAAACGTGCGGGTATTCCGTGGGACTTCGTATTTTCAAGCGACATGCATCAAGCCTATAAGCGTGATCCCAAGGTCTATCAAAACGCCATCGCGCTTTTGGGATACGAGCCGCACCAGGTCATGATGGGCGCTGCGCACAACGATGACCTGGAAGCCGCCCGCGCCGAAGGTATGCGCACGGCATATATCAATCGCCCGACCGAATACGGTGTCGATCAATCCAAAGACTTCGAAGCCACCAGCGACTGGGATATCATCGCCGATAGCGTCGAAGGCGTCGCTGACGCCATGGAATGCTGAGATCATCATGAGCAAACGCCCTTATGAAATTATGCAAATCGATCACGTGGTGATCCGCACCCGCGATATCCAAACTATGCTGCGGTTTTACTTGGATGTTGTTGGATGTTCGGTCGAACGCAAAATTGAACGCATCGGCCTGTATCAATTGCGCGCGGGGGCATCGTTAATTGATCTCGTGGACGCTTACGGCGAGCTTGGCCTGAAGGGCGGAGAACCTCCCCAACCCACCGGTGGCAATATGGATCACCTATGTGTCAGGATCGATCCATGGGACGCCGATGCGATTCAGGCATATCTTAAAAATGCAGGCGCTGCACCCGGCGATGTCGAACAACGAAACGGCGCCGAAGGGGTCGGACCATCGATTTATTTCGCAGACCCTGAAGGCAACAATATTGAATTCAAAGGTCCCGCCGACATCGGCGATTAACTGCGCGCCACATATCCCAATGGCAATTCTGTGGTCATTTTGATTTCTTCCATCGCAAAAAATGAACTGACATCATCAAAATCGATTTTTTGAATCAGGCGTTTGTAAACGGCATCATATGATGCAATGTCTGGAACCATGACTTTCATCAGATAATCGATTTCACCTGACAGTCGATAAACTTCGACGATTTCTTCGATGTCTTGAACAACCGCCGCAAAATCATCAAGCCAACTGGCCGCATGCCGACCGGCTTTAACTCCCACAAACACCGTCGCCCCCAACCCGATTTTTGCGGGGTCAAGGATTGCCACTCGACGTTCAATCACGCCTGCCTGTTCGAGGTTACGAATACGACGCCAGCACGGTGTCGACGACAGCCCGACCTTGTTCGCGATTTCCGCAACAGAGAGTGTCGCATCGGCTTGAATCAGGTTCAGAATTTTACGATCAAAGTTGTCCATAGGTAAATATACTATATTTATTAAATATATTAAAATTTTATCTATCAAATATGCATTATTGTAGATTAATAAGGAACTTATTTTTACGAATATCAGGCATACTCTCTTCATCAAATTGAGGAGAGACCCATGATCGACCTGTTTACCAAACACCCCCGCTCTGTTGGCGAGACTTACTTTGAACATCTTTTGATGGCATTGGGCTTTGCCGGACGCATGGCGGTCGCAACATTTGTGTGTTTGGTTCATGCCATTCTGCCCTTCATGTTTGAAAAAACGGGCAGCAAAATGGTCGCGGACCTGTATCAACGTACAGGATCGGGCCGGGTTGTTTCACGCAATTCGGAAAATACGCAGGTTAAAATAGCTTAATGCAGGATTTGGCTAGAAAAGCCCGTTATTCGGATTGCCGTCGTCGTCGAAATCGTCATCAGTGACAAACAGGTCTTCCACATAGGAAAACTCTTTTCGTAAGCCTCGCCGTGCCCGCAATTTCTGTTGTGCGCCGTCGGGGAAGTCCGTGAACATAATCACTTTTTTGTCGATGAGGATTTCGATCAAATCCTCCATGACCCGGGCGAGGGCCAAATCCGACTGAATCATATCATCTTGCAGCGCTGCCGTTGGCACATTGCGTTGAACAAACGCCTTTAAAGCAGGATCATCTGCGGAGACTTCTTCTCCGCCCTCGACTGGCTGTTCGTACACAGCTTGGATATTTCCGTCGGCATCGCGATAGACAAAAGGCATCTGTTTCCCCTTGCAGGTATATTAGCCGCGCATGTTCACGGTTGTATATGCCTACGTACTTTTTCTACGTTCCAACAACATTAGCTGGGCAACAGCAACGATCCCAATGATCGTGATCACAGCCATTGCCGCAAACGATGCCGTGTAGGTCCCCAACCACCCATAAATCTGATTAAATATCAGTGGCCCCGACATCACGCCAAGAAAGACCGCGACCATCACCCCACCGGTTGCACTGCTGACCATGCCATCAGGTGCGAGCCTTGCAATTTCAGCCATAAAAACCCCGTTCCAACCGACAGCAGACAGCCCAAACACAATGAGCGTCGTAAAGATAATCCAGCTTGGTGTGGACGGCGTCAGCATGGCTGTCGCCAAAGCGGCCCCGATAGAAATCACAGCGATGATAATCAGCGTCAGTGATCCGCTACCGATCCTGTCCGCAACAAGACCCCACCCTAATCTGCCAATCACACCCGCGACTTGCAGTGCCGCAAGTCCAATCCCGGCTAAGACCAATGAAAATGAAATATCTTCAACCAGCATGGTCACGGCATAAGCCATCAGCACAAGCTGAACCGCAGAAAGACTAAGTGCCGCCATCGCCAGCTGCCGGAGCCTTGTATCACCGAGCATAAAGCGCACATCCCTAAACACAGCACCCCTGAACACTGTATTCGGGTCACGGTCGGCATCGAGTGGCGCACGCAGGGGCTGGATCACCAGTACCATCATAAAGGCCAGTGCAGCCCCAACCACCAATGCCCATTGCCAGCCGAACGCTACAGCTATGGGTGGTGCCATCAATCCAGCCACGATGCCACCCAGCGGCTGCCCCGTTTGTTTAATGGAAAAAATCAGATTCCGGTTTCTGGGTGACGCTATTTTCATCATCACATGCGATGCACCGGGATTCGTAATTCCATATGCGACCCCGATGCCAAGCGACCCTATGATTAGCGCGCTAAAATGTGGGATCGCGAACATCAGCAACGATACACAAACAGCCAAAGCCGATATTTGATTGACCCGGATCGCACCAAAACGTCGAACCATCAATCCAGCTGCCAATGACATCATAATCGCACCGACATACGTCACACTGATCTGATAGCCGACATAAGAACTTGGCAGATCGAACTGAGATGTAATTTCAGGCGCAATTGATGCAGGCATCACCACTGCCATGGTCGCGATAGCTTGTATCGCAGTTACCCCGGCAACAGCAGGTGCGCGAAGATGCTTTGGTACATCAGATTTGGTGTTGGAATCGTCCATGAAACCGCAAAGTAGCGCGCCCATCTAGATCGGTCTATACATGCGGTGTGACTTTCAACCGACCCACATTTTTCCTGCTGCTTGCAGCACTATTTTTATCGGCGTGTGCGACGCCAGATGTCCGCCGTCCGATCTCGGATTTATCTCCAACCGAAGTCATCAATGCGTTGGGGCTTTCGGGTTCGGATTGGGGGTATCATGTCATCGACGCGAACACCGGTTCCGAAATCGCATCTTACCAAAGTGATATCCCACAGCCCCCCGCGTCGACGGCAAAATTACCCACGATGATTGCGAGTTTGAGTATTTTGGGCGCGGGTTTTCGGTTCGAGACATCGTTGCTGACAAATGGCGCGATTGTTGGCGACACCCTGAACGGTGATTTGGTGTTGCGAGGAACAGGCGATCCTCTACTCCGCACGAATGACCTCAGAGATTTAGCTGCCCGATTACACGATCAAGGCGTTAGAGAAATCACCGGTAACTTTGCCTATGACAGCACTTTGCCTACGTTTTCTATGATTGAAGCCGATCAGCCACAAACGGCCCCGTATAATCAGGGGATTAGTGGATTAAATGTAGATTTCAATCGGGCAAGGCTAACCCAAGAACTCACAGCTTCGGGTCACATACAAAGCTACCTGACTCCAGTTGAAGCGACTGGCCTAACACCTTCTGTTGATGGCTTTCCACCCCGCCATGTAACCGATGTACCTATCAATCGTCCCGATGTTCTCGTCGCTCGGCTATTTCGGAAATTCGCCGCATTCGAAGGTATACATTTACCTGAGCCAATTGCTTATCAGCCCGGCCCCGCATTAAAGCTCATTGCCAATATCCATAGCCTGCCGCTTCATGAAATTACGCGGGTGGGATTGGAGTACTCTAACAACATGGTGTCAGAGGTGATCGGGCTTTCGGCCTCATCCGCCCTTCAATTTGCCCCCACATCACTATCCCAATCTTCAAAACGGCTAACCATGTGGCTTGACCAAAACCTTATGAAGGACACGCGATTCGCTCCGTTTTTAGTCAATCATTCTGGGCTTAGTGTTGCATCGCGAATATCCCCCAAGTACATGACCAATTTGTTGCGCTACGCACTCAATCAAAGGTTTAACGGGCATCGGTTCGATCAATTACTGCCACCAGGTGGTGGGCGAGAAGGATATAGGGGGCGTTTTCGTGCCCCGGATACCGCATTTCGAATCTGGGGAAAAACGGGTTCTATGCGCTATATCAAAGGCTTAGCTGGCTACATCGATCCAAACAGTGGCAGACGTTTGGCATTCGCGATATTCACGAATGATCTGCCCCGCCGAAACCAATTAGGCCATGCGCGAAACATGGACGACAAGGCCACACGCGCGGACGCATCCGCATGGCGAAACAGGGCCGAGGACTTTGAGAGCGAAATGATTAGACGTTGGATTTCCAATCATTAATCACCTCATAATGAGGTCTTAAATAAATTTAGCACGAGGATCCTGTTCTTGGGTCGAGCACAACAAGACCAGAGCAAAAAAGATGGGCGCGATACGGGACAAGGGGATCCGTTTCGCCAGTCATCTGTCGTACCATATCGAATGGTTGAAGGCAGGATTGAGATCATGATGATCACGTCAATTCGTCGCCGCCGTTGGATCATCCCAAAGGGCGCTGTCGAGCCCAGTATGACCCCTCAAGATTCTGCTGCCAAAGAAGCGTTCGAAGAAGCCGGGATCAAAGGCACCGTGGCGCAACAGCCTATTGGCCGTTATCACTATAAAAAATGGTCTAATATTTGCCGATGCGATGTCTATGCGATGAAAGTCGAAACCATCCTTGAGACATGGCAAGAACAAGAAGAGCGCGAACGAGAATGGATTGAGGCCAAAGATGCGATCAATAGACTTCGCCACAAACAGCTCAAAGTGATCGTGAAGAAGTTTATCGATAACCCAACCGACTGGTCTTAAAACAAGAAGAACCGATGGGCAGAACCCATCGGTTAAGTCTTGGACATATTCTTGGTTTGGAGAAACCGTGGAATTAGCAGGCGCTAGCTATTTAGTGGTGCCATCATTTGGTCGGCCGTTTGGATGACCTTTGAATTGATGTCATAGGCACGCTGGGCACGTATCATCTCGGCGATCTCTTCGACGGGATTGACGTTAGATACTTCAATAAACCCCTGAAGAATCGTCCCAGCACCACCTGTGCCAGGTGACACAGAGCCTGCACCGCCGGATGCTTCTGTTTCGGTAAACAGGTTATTTCCCTCGGCGCGCAATCCACCTTCATTCGGGAAGATCGCAATCTGCAATTCACCCACATTGACCGGTGTCGGGTTATCGCCCTGAACGACCAATACACCACCAGATGAGTTGATGGTCACATCCCGGGCATCGATCGGAATTTGGATTCCTGGGATGACTGGAAACCCGTCATGCGTCACCAAAGTGCCGCCGCCATCAATTTGAAATGTTCCATCGCGGGTGTAGGCTGTTTCGCCATTGGGTAACTGGACTTGAAAATACCCCTCCCCCTGAATGGCGACGTCAAAGGCACTATCAGTTGCCTTTAAGCTACCTTGCTCGGTAACACGGTAGACAGACATCAATTCGACACCCATCCCGCTTTGCACCCCGCCGGGCACTTGTGTACCTGCCTGAGAGCCGCGCTCGTCAGGGCGGGCCGAGTTTTGATAGATCAAATCGTGAAATTCTGTACGACGGCGTTGATAGCCCGTCGTATTCATGTTGGCCAAGTTGTTTGCGACAACTTCGACCCTGTGTTGCTGCGCCATCATTCCTGATGCGCCAATTCTCAAAGCGTCCATTTTTCCCGTTCCTTATGCCATTACCGATCTTTGTCGGTTAATATGCGTTTTATCGCCCTTACATAAGCAATCGGTGTGCCAAGAGTTTTTTTCTACAATTTCAATAACTTAATAGGAGTGATGCACGATCGGATACGTACGCAGGCACTCAGAATTCGTGTGTCACGGCAAGATTTGCCGATCAAACCATGTGGTTCAAATTAGTCGTATGCGCTGGAATGAAATAACTCTGGGATGCTCAAACGACGCGCTGATAGATGCTGCTCATCGGCATATCGACAAATCGCATCCAACGCGGCCTCATTCCCTTTGACGCCGTATGTCCAAAAATCAGGCCCCATTACCGAAACCGCCAATTCATAACTATCCGCGAACCAAGGTGACATTGTTCTGTTGGCTGAAGCTTCTGCCACCGCGCGAACGCGATCCATCGCGATCGTTCGGGCCTGGCCAAAAGCCGTCATCAATGCAGGGCATAAATCGGGATGTGCCTCGGCAATTTCACGCTTCACGCCAACGATATGCATGATCGGAAAGATACCTGTATCTTTGAAATATTCTTGTTCAGCCAGTCCCGGTGAACCAATGAGCCGTTCAATCAATGGATGGCCATCGACGAACGCCTGTGGTGGCGCAGGTGCAATAATCGCATCCAATTCGCCATCCAAAATGGCGCTGTTCAACGAGATATCTTCACCCATTGCCTGCACTTCCAAGTCGCCCGGCAAATCCAGTTTCAAACGTTCGACACGGCCGGGTTTGTTCAAACCACCCGTCCGATATCGTAACTTGGATACATCAACGCCATATGAATCAGAAATGATGCCCCGCACCCACAACGCCAATGTCATGGCGTATTCCGGCACGCCGACACGCTTACCCTCTAAATCGCGTGGGGTTTTGATTCCCGCATCATTTCGCACATAGATCGCACCGTGCCTAAATGCCCGCGATAGATAAATCGGCAAGCCTATATATGCGCATTCGTTGCGTGATGTCTGGATCAGATAACTCGCAAACGAGAGTTCCGTCACATCATAGGGGGCGGTGCTAACGGACAGCGGGAACAATGTCCCCGGGGGTTCCATCACCGGATCGACGTCGAACCCATCAACGGGAACAGTTCCATCAAGCACCGGCATGGCGCGATCATAATCCCAACACGCAATCGATATTTTCGGCATCATCGTCTCTCTTTTCAATTCACAGCAACCGTGACGGTCTGCGTTCCGTTTGGCAATATACCGATACGTAATTTTGAACTGTTAGGAACCGCCATGAACACCATTCACACACCGACGAATATAGCCCCACCATCATCAGACTATGCGCACGGTATCAAGTCCGAGGGCGCGAACACATGGATGCATGTGTCGGGGCAAGTCGGCACGCTTCCCGATGGCAGCCTTGCAGGCGATACCCAGGCGCAAATGGAAACCTGTTGGGATAAGATATTTGCGATCTTGGCTGACGGCGGGATGGACAAGCGCGATATCGTCAAAGTCGTCGCCTACATCACGAAAGCAGACGAAGTCGGTCTGTACCGCGGTGTTCGTGATGAAAAGCTAGAGGGGCATATCGCTGCATCGACCTTACTGGTCGTTGCGGGGTTAGCCGACCCAAGCTGGACTGTTGAGATTGAGGCCATCGCCGCCAAGTAACCGCTCACCTTATACATTGTCATCCCGGCGAACGCCGGGACCCACTACAAATATCGTATCTATGGGTCCCGGATCGCGCTTCGCTTGTCCGGGATGACAAGTTAGTTTTGAGATCAGTTCAGCGGCACATCAACCAGTACAACCTCTGACGGCTCAAGGGCTTTGATCACCAACGTGTCCTCGTCCTTGATCACGGCACCACCGCGTGTATCGATGAACGTGCCATTCACTTCGATGGTACCTTCACTAACGACCAAATAAGCGGCTCGACCTGCGCCCAGGTTATGAGAAACCTCGCCATCCATCTCCATACGGCCACCATGAATGGCAGCGTTTTGGTGGATCTGCATGGCGTCTGGGTGAATATCCCGCCCAGATACCAATGCGGGTAATTCGCCCGTCACAGGATCTTTTGGAAACTGTCGTGCTTCCCAGCCAGGTTCATACCCTTCGGCATCTGGCGTGATCCAAATTTGGAACAAGGTCGTGTCCTCGTCTTCCATGTTCTTTTCAGCATGTACGATGCCTGTGCCTGCGTGCATGACCTGAACGTCTCCCGCTTCGGTCCGACCTTCGTTGCCGATGCTGTCCTTGTGCGAGATGGCACCTTTGCGGACATAGGTGATAATTTCCATATCACGATGCGGGTGCGAGTCGAATCCTGTTTGCGCCTTAATCGTATCGTCATTCCAGACCCGAAGCGGGCCTAATCCCATGCGACGAGGATCATGATACCCGGCAAAGCTGAAGTGATAATGCGCATCCAGCCAATCGTTGGCGAAGGTGCCCAACTCGTCAAAATTCCTTACATCAATCATGATCGTGCTCCTTATCCTAGATTTGAAGTTTAGCTACGCGGCTGCGATGACGTTGTTGATTTTGTCTTTTGCTTCTTTGATGCCATTGGCGCGATGGTCGCCGCCCATATCCATGCCATTGGCGGCGATGATGTTGACGTTTTTCAATCCGATGAAACCAAAAATATGACGAAGGTACCCTGACTGGAAGTCGGCCGGATTGGGATCTTCTGGATCACCATCGCCATACTTGCCACCACGGGTCGAAATCACATAGACGGGTTTGTCATCAAGCAATCCATGAGGGCCTGTTTCAGGATCATACCCAAATGTTTTACCGGGGCGCGCAATATGATCGATCCAGGTCCGAAGCGCACCCGAGATCGTGAAGTTATGCATCGGTGCGCCCACTACAATAACGTCCGCTGCTGCAAGCTCAGCAATCATCGCATCCGATGCCGCGATCGCTGCCGTTTGTCGGTCGCTGAGGTGATCTGGGTCGCGACGCAGGGCATCAATCAGCTCATCATCGATATGTTCCGGCGGGTTCGCACCAATATCACGGTGAACAATGGACGCGTCAGAAAACTTGTCCCCCCAGGCAGAAATGAAGCCTTCGGTAAGGGAACGCGATACCGCGTCTTTGCGGGGGCTAGTATCGAGTACGAGTAAGTTGTTCATGGTTATGCTCCTCAAAAATGTGTGCTGTTGCCAACGTTGAGATGAAGATAGGGAGAATTTCAGAATTAGACAATTATACTAATTATGAATACATTGTTCGTATTAATGAACAATAAGATTGCCACACATGAGCACCGATCCACTCGAAGGCATTGCCGTTTTTGCCGCTGTTGTTGAGGCGGAGAGTTTCTCCGGCGCAGCACGTGCGCTGCGACGCTCCAAGGCGGCTGTCAGCACTCAAATCCAAAAACTCGAAGACAGGTTGGATGTCCGCCTGCTTAACCGGACAACGCGTCAGTTATCAATGACCGACGAGGGACGCGCATTTTATGAACACGCCCGGCGCATCTTGGATGAAGCCCAAGAAGCCCACGACGCACTTGATAATCTGAACAATGAACCTCGTGGGACGTTGCGGCTCAATGCGCCCATGTCATTTGGGCAATTACATTTGGGCGCTGCCATCGCAGATTTCATGGCCCTGCATCCTGAAATCCACATCGACCTTGATCTCAATGATCGACAAATCGATCTGGTTGAGGACGGTTACGATATGGCGATCCGGATCGCGTCCCTACCCGACTCCAGCTTGATCGCCCGACGATTGGCACCTTGTCGGCGCGTTATCCTCGCCAGCCCCGCATACTGGGATCAACACGGTCGCCCTGAACATCCCCGTGACCTCAAAAAGCATGAGGTCCTCATTTACTCCTATGTCCCCGAACCAAACAAATGGATATTCCAAAAGGATGGCGATCGCATCACCGTCCCCGTGTCTGGACGCTATCGCGCAAACAACGGCGAGGTGCACTTAAAGGCTGCGATGCACGGCCTTGGCGTTTATTTGTGCCCGACATTTTTCTGTTGTGATCAGTTAAAAGACGGCTCGTTGGAAATGGTTCTGAGTGAGTATGAGCCGGAACCCATATCTGTCTACGCCGTCTATCCGCATCGACGGCATTTAACGACACGGGTTCGGGCATTCGTTGATTTTTTATCTGATCGGTTTGGTGATCATCCGTATTGGGATGATTGGGCAAACACCTAAAAATTAGCGGCCTTCGCGCCACCACGCGAGTGCGGCCATGCTGAGGCCAATAAAGATCACCAACCACCACGGTGCCAATGGCACACTGGATACACCTGTGACGGAATACGCACCGTTACGTGTCAGGCCAATCCAACCACTGCCACTGGTTTGACGGTCGGGCTGTACGCTGCGGATCGCTGGCACACCATCAACAATCCAATTCAATCCGCCCCCCGTTGCAGCGGTGATGATCTGTGCGACTTCGTCCGTTGCACGAAGGTCTGCAAGTTCGAGCGGGTTAAGTGCACCAGACGGTGCCAAGGCCAGATGTGAACCATCCTCAATCCGGTACAGGCCAATTTCATCGGCAGGCAAGCGGGCAACCGATCGACCGGGGCCTTCGAGCTTTAACTGTATGGTTTCGCGGACACCAGTTGGGCTTTCGACAACGACCATGCCGCCACCGGGTGCCAAACTCCTGCGTTCAATCCGCAACTCGCCGCGATCAATTGTCGCTGACAGGCCCTCTTCATCAAGTTCAGGCTCTTTCATCAACCAGTGCGCTACACGCCTCATCAATTCAGCTTGCGGGCCACCACCTTCGAAGCCCCTTGACCACAGCCAAAGCTGATCGCTGGCAACAAGACCCACACGACCTTCGTCGACACGTTCGGCAACCAAGAGCGGACTACCATCGACACCATCAAGCAAACTGGGCGCCACGGATGTCGTGACACCGATCTGGCGGAACCATGATCCCCATGTTGGCTCTAAATCATCGCGTCCGGGTACGACACCGCCCGGCAGTCCGCTTGTGACCGGATGGCGATGACCAATTTCGCTGATGCGCGGCTTGAAGCGTTGCTCAAGCACACGCCCGTTCGGGACAGCAGGCAAAACATCTGCAAGCGGTGTACGCGACAATGATCGCAACCCGGCAAACTCTGGCCCGACGGATAGCAGCAATGCCCCACCGTCACGCACATAATCGGAAATGTTTCGGAAGTATGATGGCGGTAACACGTCGCGCACCATGTAACGGTCAAATACGATCAAATCGAACTCGTCGATTTTTTCTTCGAACAATTCACGGACTGGAAATGCAATTAACGAAATCTCGTTTAGGGGTGTGAAGTCGTTTTTCTCGGGGGGGCGCAAAATTGTGAAATGTACAAGATCCACTGACGGATCGGATTTCAACAAGTTTCGCCATGCGCGCTCACCCGCATGGGGTTGACCGGATACCAGCAAGACCCGCAACCGGTCCCGTACCCCATTGACTGAAACGACCGCACGATTGTTAACGGGGGATAATTCACCGTCGGCCACTTCGGCTTCGAGTTCGATAAACGTCGCCCCTGCATGGTCCAGTGTAATCGTGTGTTCGTGTTCTTTGTTGGTCGCCAGTTTCAGCGTATCCGTTACGACACCATCGACGCGCACATTCACATCAACCAAGTCTGTGCTAAAACCGCTTCCGGTAACTTTATCTTCGATACTAAAACGAACGGTCACATCGTTGCCGACAATCCCATAACCAGGCGCATCGGAAACCACAACGCGGCGATCTTTTTCATCCTTGTTACCGGACAATGCGACATGAATGGGGCCTGGAATACTATCGATCAAATCAGCATCGTGAATCTGACCATCTGTGACCAGCACCGCACCGGCAAAGCGAGAACGTGGCACATCAGCCAATGCGTCGCTTAACGCATTGATCATGCGCGTGCCGTCACCATTGAGATCTTCGTCGCCATCCGCAACACGAACCGTGCGAACCTCGACGTCGCCCAGCTTCGCAATATCTTCCGTGAGTTGATCAACAGCAGCCTGCGTTTGATCAGGGCGATCAGCAACGCCCTGGCTGGTTGTTTCATCCACAACGATGAGGGCGATGTCGGCTTCCGGCGTGCGCTCTTCGACACTAATACGCGGGTCCATCAACGCGATGACCAGTGCCCCGATCAGGACTGTACGCGGCAACACACCCCGCATCCCTGCACGCAGCACCTGCGCAACGATCAATGCGGCACCGATCACCGCAAAAACGGCAATGACGCCAGGTGGCAAAGATGGCGTCCAAATGATTTCCGTACTCATTGGCCCAACCGCTTAATAATTGCGGGCATATGAACTTGATCGGCTTTGTAGTTTCCGGTCAGCACATGCATGACCAGGTTGATGCCGAACCGAAATGCCATTTCACGTTGGCGTTCGCCGCCCGGCACAACGGGAAAGATCGGACGATAGTTTTCATCCAGCGCCCAGGCCGATGCCCAATCACTGGATCCTGCCATCACAGGTGACACACCATCGTTGACACGCTCGCCCGCCCGTTCAACCCACAAGGTTCCGCCCGCAAAGCGACCCGGGAATTCCTCTAACAAGTAAAATGCGCGTGTTAAAACATGATCTGACGATACGGGAACCAAGGGCGGCAACGACAGATCTGCAGCCAACTCACGCATGGCCGATGCCTGTGCCGTTCCACCGCGTTCCTGTGTGTCGAACAGGATCGTCCCACCATTTCGTAAATACTCAACCACTGCCAGGCGAGCGACATCATCTAATTCCAGTCCAGGTGTCACTGGCCAATAAATCATCGGAAAAAATGCAAGTTCATCACGGCCCAATTCAACCGCTTGTGGTGCCCCCAACTCGGCAGCCGTGCGGCGTGCCAGCATCACCGTCAGGCCCGTCAGTCCGAGTTCACTCACCTGATCAATGCGTGTGTCCCCCGTTTGGACGAAGGCCAAGCGCGTTTCGATACTATTTTCCAATGCGAACTTCTCGTCCGCTTTTACGGGTCCGCCCCACCCCATTGAGGCAACGAAGCCAACCATCAATAAACCGGTAACTGCAGATGTTGCGCGCGCGCCGGTTCGCACCCAAAGCCCAACAACCATATCGATCAGGAATAATCCAAGGGCCAGCATATACAGCCACGCGGTCAATTCACGTTCCGTCGGTTTTTCGTAACTGCCAACAACAGCCCCATCCGGAAGGGGCAATGGTTCCAACGTCGGCAGCAATGCTGTCAAATTAAAGGCACGGCGAATATCCGCATTGCCGTAAATTCCTGGCGGGTTTTGTTGCGAGACACGTTGATCATCAATCGCGGATGCCAATATCGGCTGAGCGCCCGCAGGCGGCGCGCCCAGGCGCCCAAACGCATCCAGGGTCATTTCTGGTGTTAAGGGCGATGCATCAGATTTGATCGCAACACCTTGGCCCAGGGCACTCAATCGCTGCATCATTTCAACAAATATCCCAGAAATCGGCAAATCAGACCAAACCGTCGTCGGCGCTGTATGGATTAATACGACCCAACCACGTCCACGTTTATCGGCTGTAACAAGCGGCGTGCCGTCTTCGAGCGCTGCCCAGGTTTTCTCGGCAAGGTGGGGGGTTGGTTGCGCAAGGACTTGGCGACGTACCCGTGCATCTACGGGGGGTGTTAAACCTGCAAACGGAGATGACGCTGGGAACGGCGCCAAGCGCATTGGCTGACTCCAAGACATGGCCCCACCAATAACGCGATTGCCGCTACGCAATTCAACAGGCAGCAGTGTATCAGATGAATTTCCTTCGGCAGATTGTCGGGCCAGTGCGGGACCTGCAAATCGTACAACAACACCCCCTTCTGAAATCCATGACTGCAAACGTTCAATCTCGTTGGCAGTTGGCGCGAACCCATCCGGCGCGATCAACACGGATAGTGGTGTCGCCAGCAAATCATTGAAGGATGCGATCGTCACGCCTGCCGTTTTTTCTAGTGCTCGGGAAATATAATAACTTTTGCTCAGAAGTGGCTGCACTTCAGCAGCACCGTCGACATCGACAATGCCAACGGCCCGGCGTCGCCAGCGTTGATCTAACAAGACAACCGCACCCGCGTGCATCGCATTGCCAATCTGCACGCGATCAATGCGGTTTAGAATTTCCGACGGCGCATCCAATACCAAATCAACAGTTCGCGCACCTTGTTCAAACTGCCCAGACACAACCGCTTGCACCCGGCCTTTGCCATCCAAACCACGCACTTCGAATGGAATATTCACGGCGTCGGCGCGGGCACGTTCAACCGTTAATTCTAATCCGGCGGGCGTGATTTCAGGTGGCCGCACAACCATCGTCTGCAGTTCGTTGCTGCCATAGATTGTGAGACGCCCCAGAGATTTCAAACGCTCTCCCAGGACATCCGCGCCCGCATCATCGATGCCGTCTGATAGCCATCGGATATCCGCCAACCCATTGAAGCTTTCAGCCCATTTGGTCAGCGCCGTTGTCGCATCACCGCGGTCACTTGGCCACGGCTGCGGCAACAGTTTAGATAAGACATCGCGCGCACCTTCGGCACCCAGTGATTGCACTGCAATCGCCCCGCCGTCCGACGGAGCTGCGGTGGGGAGAATAACAATCTGGCGATCGGCACGCGCTGCGCGATCAGCAATAGATACAGCAATATCACGGCGCACGTCCCAGCGCTCCGCCGCCGCCCAGCCGTTGTCGATCACAATCAGGACTGGGCCATCACTTCCCAATTCCGTTTCTGCATGAAGCAATGGGCGTGCTGCCGCAAAGATGATCAGGGCTGCAATCAACAATCTAAGCAGCAATAACCACCAAGGTGTTTTGGATGCTGTTTCATTTTTAGAGATCAAGCCAAAAAGCAGTTGGATCGGCGGAAACACAACCTTGTTTGGGATTGGCGGAGTCAGACGCAGCAACCACCAAATTGCGGGCAACGCTATGAGTGCTGCCAGTGCCCACGGTGTCAGAAATGCGAGTGGTCCCAGGCTAACCACGCGTGCCCCTTCCTTGATCACTAAGTGCCAAGTAAAGCGCCATCAGTGCCGCTTCGGGGGATGCATCGGTTCGATGCCGTGTGTAACCCCACCTCGCCGCACGCGATATTGATTGTACACTTTCGATATGGGCCTGGAAGACAGCCCGATATTCATCCGCAATCCCACTGCTATTCCCGATGATCGTCCGGCCTTCGTCTTCTGGACCTTCGAATTGAACGCGGCCTTCGAATGGGAAGGTTTCTTCGGCGGGATCAATCAAGTGAACCAAGTGCCCGCGAATACCGTGGTGTGCAAAGGCGTTTACCGCCATGCGAATTTGATCTTCGGATGACAGGAAATCGCCGATCATCACTAAACGGCCGTGTCGTGGCAGCATTTCAAATCCAGGCAACCCTGCATCGACAATTTGTCCGCTTTCGATTTCGTTCCATAACCGGGTCAGTACATGTCGCCCTGCCCCAGGATTCTGTCCTGTGCCCAGCAGCGCGACGTGCTCTCCACCCCGGATCAGCAACGACGCCAGCGCCATCAACAACAAGTCGGCACGATCACGTTTCGTGGTGGATTCAGCATCTGAACCATATGCCATGGACGGCGAGCCATCGCGCCACAACCACACGCTTTGTGCTGCTTCCCATTCCGTTTCACGAATGAATACGGGATCGTTCTTTGCCGATTGGCGCCAATCGATCTGCTGCATGGAATCCCCTGGCGCGTAACGCCGGAACTGCCAGAATGTCTCGCCTTGGCCCACTCGTCGCCGACCATGCACACCTTGAGATACGGTGTTTGCAACACGCTCTGCTGCCACCATCAGCGGCGGCAGTCCCGCCGCAAGTGCTTCTGCGTCGTGATGTGTGTATGTGCGAGACGCGTTCATGGGTAAACTTAAGCGACCCGCTCACAAAGGGCGTTGATCACTTCATCCAAGGTTACGCCCTCAGCACGGGCAGCAAATGTAAGCGCCATGCGATGCCGCAGAATTGGTGCGGCAAGCGCCAAAACATCATCGACACTCGGTGAGAAACGACCTTCGATGACTGCACGCGCGCGAACACCCAACATCAAAGCCTGAGATGCGCGCGGTCCTGGGCCCCAGGAGACATTTGATTGAACAGATGCCAAGTCTGATGTTTCTGGGCGTCCTGCACGAACCAATGTCAAAATAGCTTCAGATACTGATTCGCCGACAGGGATTGATCGGACCAGACGCTGTGCAGCCATCAGGCTTTCGGCATCCAACACACGACCGGGTTCAACATCGTCGTTGCCCGTCGTCTTGATTAAAATATCCCGTTCCGCATCCAAATCAGGATACTCAACGTTTACCTGCATGAAAAAACGGTCGAGCTGCGCTTCGGGCAACGGATACGTACCTTCTTGCTCTAGCGGGTTTTGGGTTGCAAGTACATGGAATGGGCGTGGCAGATCGTGATAAGTCCCGGCCACAGATACACGTTTTTCTTGCATGGCCTGCAACAGTGCGGATTGTGTGCGCGGGCTGGCACGGTTGATCTCATCAGCCATCAGCAATTGGGCAAATACGGGACCTTTTACGAATCGAAATGAACGTCGACCAGCATCGTTTTCTTCTAGGACTTCAGATCCCAGAATATCAGCGGGCATCAAATCAGGCGTGAACTGCACTCGTTTATCATCTAACCCGAACACAGTTCCAAGCGTTTCGACCAGACGGGTTTTGCCCAGCCCCGGCACCCCGATCAAAAGAATATGGCCACCTGCCAACAGTGTGATCATGCTCTCTTCGACAACCAATTCCTGTCCAAAGATGCTTTGGCCAACGGCTGCGCGCGCGTCAGACATTTTCGAGGCCAACGCCTCAATATCTGCAATCGGCCCCTGACCTTCTGGGGCGATAGGTGTATCCTGGTCTAAAGTCGGTTCGTGGGTACTCTCGCTCACGTTTGTTCTCCTAGATTAGCCTTTGGAGTAAAGCCTAGCTGATGCAGGATACCCCCGGAAAGATCGAAAATATTACATTTGCTCAAGGTGCGGACTCAACTTGCCCACCACCTCGTGGAATCGACCAACGCCCGGGCCAAATTATCTGTGGCGACATCGATATGCGCATCGATACACATGGAGTGTGGCATTATCAGGGCTCGCCTATCAATCGGCACGCATTGGTCAAACTATTCTCAACTGTGGTCAGGCGCGATGCAGATGGTCAGTACTGGCTGATCACCCCTGCCGAAATGGCCTGTATCCACGTCGAAGATGCTCCATTTTTGGCGGTTGAGGTCGATGTGACAAATGACAAAGGTGTGAGATGCCTGAAGTTCCGAACAAATGTGGACAAGTGGGTCACCGCCGATGCCGACCATCCCATTCGGGTTGATACGAATGCTAAATCTGGCGAGCCAAGGCCATATATTCAACTAACCAAAGATGGCACTGAGGCAAGAATCATAAGATCTGTGTTTTACGAGCTTGCGGAACTGGCAATCGAAGCCGATATCAACGGTAAGAGAATACTTTGCATCGAAAGTTGTGGTGCACGTTTCCAAATGGGAGCAGCAACATAAACGTAATGAACAGTTTAGTGATCAAGAAACGCATGAACGGGTCTTATGCCGATGCTGGCATCAGATCGTCGCGTGGTGATCACGACTTAAATCCAGGCATGCTGCCAGGCCAAAATTTACGCCAAGCCGCCGTTCTGGTCCCATTGATCGAACATAACGACGGGCTGACGGTGATGCTCACCAAACGGACCGATCATTTAGATCATCACCCCGGACAAATCAGTTTTCCGGGCGGACGCATTGAAGATGATGATCCCACACCCGAGTACGCAGCCCTTCGCGAAGCCGAAGAAGAAGTCGGCCTCCAACGCGATCAAGTGGACATCATTGGCAGGCTTGACGAATACGTGGTCAGGACCGGTTTTTCGGTCACACCATTCGTTGGCTTGGTGCAACCAGACTACACCCCGATCATCGACGATTTCGAAGTCGCAGAAGTTTTCGAAGTTCCGTTGTCGTTTTTTATGGATGAAAATAACCATCGCCGCGATAGCCGCACACATAACGGCGAGGTTCGCGAATTCTACGCCATGCCATACGGCGACTATTATATTTGGGGCGCTACAGCTGGTATGTTGCGAAACCTATATGACATTTTAAAACCGAGAGAGGTCTGAGCAGTGTTCAGAATCTTCATCACCTATTTACTGCCTTTATTGGCACCATTCCTCATGTACTTGGCGTGGAATGCATATGTCCGTTACAGGGCAAAAAAAGCTGGGGACGAACCGCCTAGCCTTGAAAAAGGGCCCATATTCTGGTGCCTAATCGCGGGTATGGTGTTAATGATCGCAAGCTTAATCACGATTGCCCTTATCGGCAGTGATGCTGCAGGCGGCGCACCTTATGAGCCACCGCGCCTTGAAGATGGTAAGATCGTCCCGCCAAACTTTGGTCAGAACTAAATTGTTGGTCGGGTGATCGCATCAGAATTCAGCGCTGTTTCGTGCTTTCTGCAAGATAATCGATATTCGTAACCAGTTGCGCGTACTTGTTCAAGCGGCTGGTTTTGCGAAAATGCCGATCAATAATTTTGATGATTTCAAAGCACAGGCTGACAACTTTTTGCTCTGTCTCTGTCGGCAAAGTCCCTTTGTTGAGCTTTTTATCAATAGACTTCGCAAACTTCTCACAAAACTTGCGAAAACCTATTGTTTGATAATCTAAGCCCGGTGTCTCTTCGCCGATTGATGCCAATTGCAACAAAAGCCCTTGGATTTCAGCCACGACAGCATTGCCTTCATCCAATGCTATCGTGCCATTTAAGACCTTCTGGCGCGAAATACAGGCGAAACTTCGACACTTAGAAGGTCGATCAATATAGATCCCGCAGGACGTACCATCCAAGAATTGGCAAGGATGTGTCAAAGCCCGTTTGCCTGGCTTATTCATCTTATATGCACCAACGTCTACATTTTGAAGTTCGTGCTCCTTAAAGCTGACGTATTCAAACAGCAACCCCGTGCAGCAAAGCCCGCATTGCTGGCATAGGTTCGAAGCATCTTGTGCAGTGTTCGTTTTTTCCATGAAGGCAAGGCTGCCTGTATAGGGAAACTGAATCAAGAATTAGGTATCAATTGCACATAGCAACCAAACTGGGACGACGCAGCGGCAATTAAAGCGAAAAACCCGCGAACCTAACTGGATCCAACTTGGAAAAGGGGATTAAGCGCTGGTGTAAACTGGGTCGCTTTGTCGACCATAATATAGGCGCTCAAGATATGGCTTATGTTTCCATCTTTCTCGAGCGGCAAATCAACTCCGCAAATTTTAATATACCCCCGTTTTTGCGGCGATAATGATCCAGACACGAAACCGATCAGGCGTTCATCAATCAACCGCTCAAGATATCCGCGCTCAAAATTTTCCCAGACATTCGAGACGTTTGAAATCTCGGACACTTTTTTATTCGTGTAATCGCTGCCCCACCAATTTGTGATGGTTGTGCCCCATAGCACCCAGCGTAAATCCACCGGATTATAGCTTATTTCAGCCAAGGATACCTGTCCCCACCAGCCTTCGAATTCTAGGGGATCAAAATCACGCCAGCACGGGAAGCAATTTGAGCGAGGCCATTTCGAACGCCACAACTGAACAAATGTCTCGAGTTTTCCGAATTCTTCAGGTGATGAATCATTTTGAAAAGCCAAATAAGACCAAGGGCTTTTGGTATCACTCATCATAACGTGCTATTCCCCTGAATTATCGCAGCGTGACCCTGTTGGCCTCGCCGCGCCCCCAGCTTATTATAGATCATGATTTCGATGACCGCGACACAAGACCCAACTGGCAAACTCGGCCCCGAACCGTGGATCATCGCGCCCACAACCGTGCGCGTGATGGACGCATTAACAGCAAATGGCGCTGATGTTCGGTTTGTCGGAGGCTGCGTTCGTGACGCCATCGCAAAAAGACCTGTCAAAGATATCGATATCGCGACGCCGGATGAACCGACCAAAGTGGTCGAACTTTTGCGCAATGCGGGAATCAGATACGAACCCACAGGTATCGATCATGGCACCGTCACTGCGATCTGCGACGATGCAACCTTTGAAATCACAACACTGCGCAAAGATGTCGAGACCTTCGGGCGACGCGCCGTGGTCGCGTTTACTGATGATTGGATCGTTGATTCATCACGCCGGGATTTCACCATCAATGCCATGTCTGCGAACCGAGATGGTGATGTTTTTGACTATCATAATGGGATCAAAGATCTCGCATACGGACAGATAAGATTTATCGGTAGCGCCGACGCCAGAATCTCTGAAGATTATTTACGTATTATGCGGTTTTTCAGGTTCTATGGACATTACGGACAACCGCCGTGTGATCAAAATGCATTTTTGGCGTGTCGAAAATATGCCGAAAAACTCTCAGATATATCTGCCGAACGCATTCGAGAAGAATTGCTGAAAATTGTGATGGCCCCTGATGCCGCCGATGTTTTCTTATTGATGCGCGAAGCCAATGTCCTTGATGTTATCCTGCCCGACGCAACTGCCATAGGCAGACTTCGGGCTGCAAGTTGGTTGGCGAACAGAGGGATCGTCATCCACGGCATGAACCCAGACCCCATCCGCCGTTTGGGTGCGGTGCTAGGTCCGACAAGCGATGTTTCAATGATGTCGAGCCGCCTCAGGTTATCCAACCGCGAAAGCCATCGATTATCAAACATGGCTGAACTTGCGCCACGACTTGAAAACATCATGAATGAGGTTGAGACCCGACAATTGATTCATTCAAGCGGCGCCGAAGCCGTTCAAGATGCTGCCATTTTGGCATGGGCGTCGCGACTGGCAGAAGTCGCGCGACTGCCTACCGATGAAACGGCGGCTCGGCTTAAACAATTGGAAATGTCCTTTTCCTGGACAGCCCCCGAACTTCCCGTGACCGGTGCGGATGCACAAACCCTGGGCCTGACACGTGGACCAAAGATCGGACGGGTGCTAAGAGCAGTTGAAGATTGGTGGTCCGAGGGCGACTTTAAAGCCGATCGCGATGCATGCTTAGAAAAATTAAAATCAGAAATCAGCCAGATATCGGATAAATAATTAATGACTGAACTCAGAATATGCTTCATCGGCGATAGTCTTGTCCTGGGCACAGGTGATGATGAATTCTTGGGGTGGCCTGGGCGGATCATGCAACGCGAACGCCAGGTTGGGCATGATGTCACCATGTGTAACCTGGGTATTCGCGGTGACACGACAACCATGATTGAAACGCGCTGGCGTGCCGAGGCCGAGGTGCGTATGCCCGCTGAAAACCCTTGTGCGCTAGTGTTCTCTTTTGGCTGTAACGACATGGCGATGGATGGGGGCAAATTGCGAAATACCCCAGAAGACGCCGTCGCATCAGCCAAAAGGATAATTTCGGAAGCCAAAGACTGGCTGCCGACCCTTTGGATTGGCCCGCCGCCGGTCAATGACGACGATATGCCATTTTCATCAGCACCCGGCCGTGAACGGTTTCTGTCGTCGAGTAGAAACGCCCAGTTATCTGATATGTTTGAAAAAACGGCAGATGAACTTGGCGTTCCGTATTTGGATATCTTCACGCCACTCAGTGCAAACCCAGACTGGCCGCAGTATTACACCAAGGGTGATGGTGTGCATCCAACAAGCGATGGGTACGCTGTCATCGCCGAAGATATCATCGGCTGGGATGGGTGGCGGAAATGGTTTGATGGCTGAGTCATCACAGAAACTAAACGATCTTGATACCCGACTGCGCAATCAGATTCTTTTGCTTGTTGAAGAACGTGGTTTGGGGAAAACGATCTGCCCGTCCGAAGTAGCCAGAGCCACTCGACCCGACGACTGGCGCCCTTTGTTGAAAAAGGTCCGACAAGCGGCAATCCTCTTGGCCGATGAAGGCCAAATATCAATTTATCGAAAAGGCAAGCCGATCCCAACTGATCAAGTCCGTGGGGTTATCAGGCTAGGTCTTCCTGCGCCTCAGTAAAATCTCCACCGATAGTGCGGAGGATACGAAACGCTGCATCGTCCAGTTTCAGGCATGACAACGCAGCCAGCCCCTCGTCGCGCATCGCGCGAATGACCCGAGCGCGAATATCAACGGTCTGTGGTGATGATGCCCGTTTGTAAGCTTCTTCATGGACAAGTCCATCAATGCGGATCAACGCACCCGTCGGTAATGCGCCGCTTTCGTCTTCGATGAGGAGCCCGCCATAACTCCATTCCACTGTTCTGTAGACCCGTCCACCAACGCGCACGTATAGCTGCGGTTGCTGCACACGCAAGTGCTCGCGGCGCTCGCCACCAGATCGATCTAAATGTCCCATAATGACCCCATTTGGTTCCCAGTGGGTCAAAAGTATCAATTATTGCTATAACTTAGCTGTGATCTACGTCACGGGTGCGGCACCAGCACCTGACCGGCCATTAACGGGCGCGCCGTGCGGTATACCGTGCAGCTTTTTGCGAACACATTTTCATTGCTCACATCCACATCCGCATCAACCGGGATGATGCCAGATGGATTAGCGATCCGAATATCATCTGTTTGAAGACCACAAATCATATACGGGATGGAACCTGGAATACGGCACGCAACACCAAGGCACATCGCCCCCGTTAATGGGAGCGCACGGTGTACTTGGCCCATCGATACGATACGCGCAGTGATATCCATATTATCGGGTGATAAAACATTGCCATCTAATGAAACACTCTCAGCTGGCTTGCTTACAATCCCGATTTTGGGATTTCCCAATGGCACATCTTCGGGCGTTTCCGCCAATCCCATTTTCACACCAGCAACCCGTCGAATGCTCTCGAGTGCGTCCATAAATGTATGGTCGGCCTCAAGCTCATCGACAGTCTCGGTTGCGGTCTTTCCCAGTCGGTCTGCAGATACGAATACAACAGCGTTCGATGCATCGACTGCGCTGACTTCGACCTCGCCAAGTCCAGGCACATTCAACACATCAATCGCGTTTCCGCTTGGCAGCAATTCCCCGGTTGTCGCGCCACCGGGTTCCAAATAATCGAGGCGTATTTTCGATCCGCTACCGCCCACACCCGGAATTTCAAAATCACCAACAGGATCAAAAGCCCCCTCAGAAACTAAGAACGTTGCGTGATAAATCTTGCCCGTATTCGTGTTATGGACACGAACCGTCTGTTGGCCATTCTTTGCTCCCACCAGTCCCTGATCGACAGCAAACGGTCCGATCGCAGAAGACAAATTCCCGCAGGTGGCAGAATAATCAACCACCGGCTCATCAATCACCACCTGCGCAAACGTGTAATCGACATCGGCGCCATCTTTAGTCGATGGTCCTACGATAACGGCCTTGGACAGCGATGAGACCCCGCCCCCCATACCATTTAACTGGCGTCCATATGGGTCGGGACTGCCAAGCGCATGGACAAAAATTTGATCCCGCGCCGCCAAATCGTCGGGCAGATCGTCAAACCGAAAGAACACCCCCTTGGATGTTCCCCCGCGCATAAAGACAGCATTAAAAGCGCGCTGGGTCATATTAATGGCCGCCAATCAGCTTTTGGGCCCTGCAAAGAACCAGATGATGACGCCCAAAAGCGGCAGCAACAGAATTAATATGATCCAAAATACTTTTGAGCCTGTCGTGGCATTCGATCCCAGCGTTTTGATGATCGCATATACGTTCGCAATTAAGATCAGCAGTCCGCCGATACCAATTCCTTCTAAACCCATGATGAATTCCTTTTAAACAGTTAGTTAAATACGCTTAAGGCCAAGCAACATCTGGCGGCAGGCTCATCAAGATCGCTTCGACGTTGCCGCCCGTTTTTAATCCAAAGATCGTGCCACGATCATAAAGCAAGTTGAACTCCACATAGCGCCCGCGCTTGATGCGTTGTGCCTGCTTTTCTTCTGGCGTCCACGCCTTATTCATCTTGTCCCGTGCAATATCTGGATAAACATGAACGAACGCACTACCTACATCTTTGGTCAACGCAAAATCCGCTTCCCAATCGCCCGTATTGTGGTTGTCATAAAAGATACCGCCGACGCCACGAGCCTCGTTTCGGTGCGGTAAGAAAAAGTACTCATCACACCATTTTTTGTATTTGGGATGTAGGTCTGTGTCGTGCGTATCGCAAGCGTCCTTAAACGCCTTATGGAATCGCGCGGTTTCAGCGTCTTCGGGGAACACCGGTGTCAAATCACCACCGCCACCGAACCACCCCTGTGTCGTGACAATCATCCGGGTATTCATATGCGCAATGGGCACCAACGGTGATCTTGGATGCACCACTACAGATATGCCTGCCGCCCAAAACCGGGGATCTTCTTTGGCACCGGGCATGCGTTCACGGAATTCTTCGGAAAACTCGCCATGAACAACTGAAACATTCACGCCCGCTTTTTCAAAAATACGTCCTTCGCGAAGTACAGCCATTTTGCCGCCGCCGCCACCTGGCCGTTCCCAAGACGTTCGTTCAAACGTTTTGGGCTCAATGGCTTCATTCAACGCTTGCGGCGTGGCAATTTGTTCTAGTTCTTCCAATCGACCACATAGACGATCCCGCAATTCTGCAAACCAGTCTGTTGCCTGTATTTTATGTGCGTCACCATAATTAGCCACGTCGTTTTGATTGTTCTCTGGCGTCATTTCGTCGTGATCCTCTAGTCCCAGGTTATCAGCCTATTGTGTTTGAGCTTGGCAGCGCTTGCAACTGACGAAGCGCCTCAAATCCTGCAATGGCTCCCGCCACTGAAACATTTATCGACCGCAATCCTTTGCGCATCGGCAACCCGAGCCTAATATCTGCAAATTCATGAACATCGTCCGGGACCCCCGCGCTTTCGCGGCCGAGCAACAAACAATCTCCTGAAATAAAATCAAATTTAGGCAACGACTCATCCCCCTTGGTCGTCAATAAAACCAAGCGTGTGTATGGCTTTGCGTTCACGAACTGAGCCCAGCTGCTGTGCGTATTCATATCCAAGTGGTCAATATAATCCATTCCAGCGCGGCGTAATTTGGCGTGGGAAAGCGCGAATCCGCAGGGCTCAATCACATGAACGGGCACATTTAGACATGCCGCCGTGCGAAATATATTTCCTGCATTTTGAGGAATATCCGGCTCAAAAAGCGCAAAAGACACGCCAGATTGCATTTCAGTCATGACGGGTCTGTACTCGCTTGTGTGACATCTGGCATATAACGATAGTTTTCATAAGGTTCTTTCGCGTTTTTGGATTATTTATCAAGGTGTTCGGGCTTCCTTTAATTCCTTGAAACGTTGCAGTCATCAAGTATAACAATCGTTATTGCGGTATCTAGCATACGGTCAACGTATGTCGCTGCAAGTTTCGACCGGTGGGAATCTACAGAAGCCAATGTTAATTAGCCGAAGTAGGTATCTTGGTGTAAACCGACCAAGCGTTTGATTTGTATGGATTTAACTATTCTATGTATCAGTCGTTATAGGAAAAGTAATCAAGGGGAATATACATGAGCGAGACCGCACAAAAAGCGGACCAGCCCATGAGCGGGAATGCGGAAATCGACGATCAAACACGTCGCGATTTCCTGCTTTGGAGCACATTGGCC
>ENA-UOXV01001163-UOXV01001163.1-marine-metagenome-genome-assembly--contig:-NODE-1163-length-37370-cov-5.817178_pt1 | contig 37370 bp, 3 predicted proteins | sample MGYA00238165_ERZ766961 | MGnify/ENA primary metagenome ERZ766961 (study PRJEB28924, sample SAMN03173240) | marine metagenome | biome: Marine; feature: Water; material: Subsurface seawater | place: North... | reverse complement strand
GCGCTGCAGCGGCGCGCGGGCGGCGCGGGCGCGGGCGCGGGCGCGGGCGCGGGCGCGGCGCGCAGGGCGCGGGCGCGGAGCGGAGGGGTTCCTGGGCGGCGACGCTGTTGAGGTGCTCGAGCAGCGGGCGCGCGTGGGCCTTGGCGGCCTCGGTGGCGAGCGTGCCCGGCAGCGCGGCGAAGGCGAGCTTCTTGCGGAGGGCGCGGAGGGCGGGGACGAGGGCGGGGTCGAGCGGGGCAGCCGGGGCGGTGGGGAGGGCGAGGATCAGCGCCTCGGTCTCTGGCGGGACGGCGAGCCCGTCGACGAAGGCGGTGAGCGCCTCCGCCGCAGCCTACCGCGGCGGGGGGTTACTCCGGGGACGCCGGCGCCGCGCTGGCGGGAAGCGGCACCGGGTCGGCCCGCATGCTCTTTGCACATACTCAGAGACCCGGCTGGGCCGGCATCCGCTGGGCGGCTGCGACCTTGCGGTTTGCCGCGAGTGTCTCCATGCCCTCCGCTTTGGCCTTCATCTCCCGCATGACGCGCCCGGTTTCGCTCAAATCTTGCTGGAACCGCACCAGCATCTCCTCGAAGCCCCGCAGCACCGAATCGCACTCCACGACCTGCGGCGGGCGATGTTGTCCATCACGAGAGAGGCCGGCTCCTGGGGACATGTCACTGGCAGAGGAAACTTACGTGGAGGCGCAGGTCGGCAACGCCAGCACTTTCCCTCACATATTCTTCTATGCTCGCTGCCTCTACACGCTTCAGCTCATCCTTGGCGCCTCGCGCCCGCCGCGAAATGCTTGCACCGCCCTCGCTGTCTCCGTGTAGCGCAGCAATCACGACCGGATCCTCTCCGTATCTGCTTGCATCCGTCGGGGTCAGTAGGTGTACTAGGTTGCGCCGGGGTCTGGGCCGCGAGGCTGCGTACAGAGCTAAATCGGCGTCGATCCCCGGCGCAGGCGGCGCAGGCGGCGCAGGAGTGCCCACTGCGGCCATCTTCCATCAGCTGGCGGACAGAGTATCGTCCGGCTCGTCAAGAACCCAGTCCTGGCGCACAAGCGGTCGCCCTTGTCGCTCGGGCCCGCCTCGGGGTAGGATGATCCGCCCCTGACCCTCTGGCATGCACGCACCACGAGGCTCCAGAGACGCTCCTCGGTCGCGTGCGAGCGGTACGAGCGGTCGGGGTAGGTCCTTACGGAGGGAGCGCGCATCAAATCTGCCCGATGGTCATGGACGCCTCCGCGCCTTGTACCCGCGGAGCACGCTGCTCTTTTCATGGATTCTCGCCCTGGCTTGGCTCTGGGGATGTCCCGCAGGCGATGCCGACGCCCAAGCGCGTGGAGCGGGGGCGGTGGCAGCCAACGTTGTGTTGCTGCAGCTTCGAGGTGGAGAAGGTGATCGGATGCCGCTGAGGTCGCGTCAATCTGAGACAACAGCGATGGAGCTGGACGATGCGGAAAGCGTGACCAAGGTCAAGGCCCGTGCGGCGAGACGGAAGGCGGAGGAGCAGGTCGTGCTTGGTGACAAATCCACAGAGGCGGCGGCCACACAGACGGACATCCACGGAGATCTAGGCGCCATTCCCGCGCGAACGAAAAACCGCTTCGTGCAGCTCGAGAGGGTGGAGGACATGGAGCGGGTCCGCTTCCACGCGCACGCAGGGAAAATCGTGAAGCAGACGTTTGGCCCAAGGCTCAAACCACACGAGGGGGGGGCAGCGGCACCGCGGCAGCACTTGGCACTGGCAAGCAAGCAGCGCGGCGCGGGAGGTGTGGTGGTGAAGCGAACGTCGGTGAACTGCTCGCTGGCGGTGGACCACGAGCTGTTCAACATCTCAGAGTACGCCGAGTTCGTGCGCGCGCGAATCAAGGTGGACGGGCAGCTGCAGGGCGACGGCGACGCGGTGCGCGTCGCGGTCGAAGGCAACGAGGTCGTGGTGACGACCACGCGCGGGTGAGGCGCTCCCCGCGCGATCGCGCCGCAGCTGCCACTTGCAAGGCAGGGCGCGCGGTCGCCGCGCCGGCGCCGGCCCGCCCAGCGCCTGACGGCGCGGCACGGTGGGGGCCGGTGGGGGCTCGCAGGTCGCAGATGAAGAAGAAGCGCGTATGGTCCAAGAAGCGATTCCTCAGCGACGCCTTCTCCACGTCCGCCCTGCGCCCCCGAAGCGCCCCGCCGCCGCAGCCACCACTAACCCAGCCCCTCCGCGCCAAGCGACGCGCAGCGACGCACGCGCGCGCGTGCAGTGCGGTGAGGGCGGGCCGCGCGTGTGCACAGGCGGTATGTCAAGTACCTGACGCGCAAGTACATCTGCAAGGCACATCCCCCGGCGGGCCCGTCCCCCGGCGGGCCCCTGAGTGCGCGGGTGGCTGCGGTTGACTGATTTGAACGCAAGCAGAATGCAGACCGGTCTGTGGCGCGCACGCTGCCGCGCCGGGGGCGCTGCTGCCGCGCCAGCATTGCAGCGTGGGAGTGCTGCGCCCAGCAGCGCGCCGGACGTCCCTTGGAGCCATTCCGCTCCCGTGGTCTCGCGGGACCGTGCGGGGCCCGCTGGTGCCTGCGCCCGGGGCGCTCACGCTTTTCGGGCGCAGATCGAGCTCAAAGACTTTGTGCGGTGCGTGTCGACGGACCACTCCAAGGCGTCGATCGCGGACCCCAACAAGGGCTCGCGGTTCGAGATCCGGTAGCACCAATGCCCCGCGGGGCCCGTGGCTGTCTTGGGCGGCGCCGTGACGCGGGGCGCGCGGGGCGGGGCAGGTACACGAATGTGCACAAGGATAAGCACCTCAAGCTGAAGATGGCGCGCAAGTACGGCACGAAGCTCGAGGCGGCCCGTCGCGAGATGCTCGAGGCGCGCCCGCGCCCGCAGCCTCCTCGCGCGCGCCGCGCGGTGCGCCGCACGCGTGTGCTGAGCGCTGCGCGGGCCGCAGGAGGACTTTTGGGAGCTGGATCGGCACAAGTTGAGCATCAAGACGCGAGACCAATTCATGGTGCGGCGGGTTCGCGCGACCGGGGAGCGGGTCGGGGGCGAGGAGTATGTGACCAAGCACGCCATCACTCTGGAGGAGGAGCGCGCGCGGCTCCGCCACAAGCTGCGGCACTGGGTCGCCCTGCAGCAGCGCTCCTACCGCGCGCCCCTTGGCGGCGCGATGCGCGGCTGGGTCGACAAATCAGTCAACCGGTTCGCGCCCCGCCCCGCCGTTTTCTTTTAATAAGTTTTGGTAATAATCGTTTCCAGGCCACATGCGGCCTGGAAATGCCAGGCAAGAGGCGCTGAGAGGCCGCGGGGCGCCGGCAGGCACGACCCAGACCGCGTGGGCAAGGGTGGAAGCGCCCACAGTACCGCCGGGTGCGCCCCTCTCCTGGCGTGTTGCAGGCCGGCGAGGCGGGCGCGGCGGGCGCGTGGCGCGCCGACAGAGGGCTGGTTGACGCGCGCGCGCTCGCTCCCTCGGTCTCGATGGGCTGATTCCGGATAGCGGGGGGGACCGGGGCAGGTACACTGCGCCGCGGGTGCTGCGCTCCAAGACCGGCACGCGGCTCGGGCTCAGCAGCCTGCTCTACACCGGCACGGCGCCAGATGGGTGCGGCCAGTCCCCAGCGCGCGGTGCCGCGGCTCTCCTCCGCCACAGCGCCCCGCGCGGCAGAGAGTCACGTGACCCACCGTGCGTGCTCCGCGCAGGTTCAAGTGCGTGCGCAAGGCGGCGGTGGCGCAGCGGCTGGGTGAGCGGTACCAGAAGACGCACGCGGGGGTGCACAAGACGTTCTCCAAGGCCGGCGACGCGGACAGGACTATCTACAACTGGAAGCCAAAGTGGCTCATGTCGGGCAAGATGGACCTCCACAAGCGCGACTGGCGCTGAGGAGGCGCTGGTTGCGGCGCCCCGGCGTGCGGCGGGGTAGGGCGCGCGTGGCGCGGTAGGAGGATGGGGCGCAGGCAGGGGCGGTGGTACGCGCGGGCGCGCGCGCACTTGTAATGTAGCAAACGTGCATTGCAACGGACTGCGCCAACACACTCTCACCTCAATATTCTACAACAAAGTCTTCTGCACCTACGCTCTGGTGTTCTAATTTTCTTTCGGTTCCCCTGCGCGCCTACCGCCGTCCGCCGCGCATGTCAAGCACCGGCGGCGGGCCGCGGAGCTCGCCCGCGGGGTTGGCTGAAATCGGCAGGCCCGCCTCGGGCTCCGCCTCGTCCAGGTCCTCTCCGGCCGCGCGCGGCGGCGGCGGCGCGCGCTGCAGCGGCAGTGGCAGCGGCCCGCCGCCGAACGCGGCACCGGAGACGGAGGAGCTGCCGGAGGTGTAGAGACCGGACGGAATGGCTCCAAGCGCCGCCGGCGCCGGCTCGGGCTCGTCGCCAAAGTCCGCAAAGTCGACGCGCGACGCGGCGCGGCGTGCGTCCGGCGCGGCGAGGCTCGGCGGCGCGGCGGCAGCGCGCGGGGCGAGCGCGGGCTCGGCCTCTTCGCCAAAGTTTGCGGAAAGCTGCGCGGAGAACAGCATTCCCGCGGCTGCAGGGAGCAGGTCATCGCTCAGCACGCGCGCGCCCTCGCCCGGGTCGCTCGGGCGCGCCGGGCGCGGCACGCGCGGCGGCGCGGACCACTCGGGCACGATGCCCTGCATCGCTGGCTCCTCCTCCTCGAGCGAACCCGCGGGGTCCTCGGGCAGCGCCACCAGCACGAAGTCTGCCTCGACGCGCCCGCCCTCGTACGTGCGCCCCTGGTACGTGACCGATGACGCGGCCTCCGCGGGCGCCGGCTTGAGCGACGGCATGCGCCCGCCTCCGCGCGTGAGCCCGAGCGCCGCGCGCGGGTGCGCGCCGTCGGCGAGCGGTTGCTTGCGCGGCTCGAGCTCGTCGTGACCCGGAGAGTGGGAGCGGGAGGTGTCGGACGTGACGCCACCCACCTCGCTGCTCCAACCCTGCTCCGAGGACGGCGCGCTCGGCGTCTCCCCCGCTGACGGGAACCACGCGTCCCAGTCCTTGATGAGCGGCGTCTCGTGTCCGCGCCGCGACGGCCGCCCGGAGGCCAGCTCCTTGACGGCGCCCGCGCGGATGAAGCGCGTGGAGCTGAGCAGCTGGCCCTTGCAGCCGTAGTAGGCGGCGCCAAAGAGCACCATGGCGAGGAAGGCGCCGCCCGCGACGGCCGCGCCGACCGCCCAGATGCTGAGGCCCTCCTCGGGCGGCGGGGTTGTCGTCGTGTCCCGCGCCACGACGATCGAGGGCGCAGGCGTCGGGGCGACCGCAGGCGGCGGCGTGGTGGTGACCATCACGACGTCGGGGACCTGTAGGACAACGTAGGCGGAGAAGGAAAGGGTCTTGACGGAGAGGAGCCCCGTCACGGGGTCGACGCTCGGCGGGAAGGGGTGCTCAACGAGCTGCCCCCCGACCACCTTGAACACTGCGAGGCGCATGCCCGCGGGCGGTGTGGCGAGCTCGGGCGCGAGCGGGAACGAGATCTTCACGCCGGGTTCGGGGAACTCCGACCCGCTCGGCCCGAAGAAGAGTGCGGGCGACGCCTGCACCGGCGCTCGTGCGCCGGACGCCGCGTTCGCGGGCGGCGGCGGCAGCGCGGGGAGAAGCTGCGTGTAGGTCTGCACCGTGGCGGGCCCGGAGACTCCCTTCCAGACGTTGCCCGGTGGGATCGTGATGCCGGCGCCGTCGGCGAGCACCACCGCGCCGCCCTCCTCGGCCTTGATGGGAACCGCCTTGGTCGAGAGCGCGTAGCCGTAGCACGGTTCCGCGCGCGCGCACCCGAGCGCGTCGCACGCCACGTCGGCGCGCACGAGCGACGTGTTGCACGAGTCCTCGAACGCGCCCTCGCAGTACCCGCAGCACTGCTGGTCGATGCGCGCCACGTTGGGCGCCTCCTCCTCCGCGTCGATGGAGAGCGCCTCGCAGTCCGCGTCCACCGAGCAGAGCGAAAAGTCGCCCGCGCCGCGCACGGTGCAGCACGACTGCGCGCTGGGCCCGAGGAACGCCGCCTCCTCGAAGCACCGCGCGGCGGTGAACTCCTCCGACGCGCACGACTGTTCCGACACCGCAAGCAGCCGCGGCACCACCTCGCCCGTGGCGTACGCCGTGGCGTCCGCCGCCGAGCGCGCGCACACGCGCACCACGTGGTTCCCCCCGCAGTAGCGCTCCTTGGCGACTGTGACGGTCGACGAGAAGCAGCGGAACTTGGCGACGAGCCCGCTGACGGCGATGGGCTGCGTGAGTACCGCGTCGCCCGCGTCGGCCACCAGCGCGATGCCGCTCTCCGTGCCCGCCTTGAGCCCGGCCTGCGGCGTCGTCACGCCCGCGCTGCGCGGGACGGTGACGGCCACGTGCGTGAAAGCGGCAACGCCCGCGGCGCCGGCCGTGAGCACCAGCGCCGACTCGTCGGGCACCCAGCTCGCGTTGAACGAGGTACCCGCGCCCTCGGCGCCGGCGGGGGCCGCGAGGCAGTTGGGCAGCGCCGGCCGCACGACCGTGCCGTTGCAGAAGGGTCCGTCGTTGGGCGGGAAGCACGTGCATCCCCCGTGGGCGTTGCAGAACCCGCGCCCGGCGTTGGCGTTGCACGTGAGCTCGTCGTCGCAGAAGGCCGCGCAGTCTTTTCCGTACCACCCGCGCTCACACTCGCCACCCTCGTCGCACACCTCTCGCTGCAGCGCCACGTCAAACCTCGTCACCGCGCAGTGTCCGTATGCGGGGTCGAGCGGCACCAGCGTCGGCTGCAGCGGCGCGCCCTCCGCAGCGTAGCAGCGGCGGTGCGTCACCACTCCCGCGATTTGCGCCGCGGCCGCGCCCGTGAAGCCCGGGAGCAGCAGGCGCACGCTCGCGCCTGGGGCGAGGTCGAAGGTGAGGTGGAACGCCGTGCTGATGGCGGTCGTGGTGCCGGTGACCAAGGGCTCAAAGGTCACGCCCGCCTCGCGGACCGCGTGGATCTCCTCGACAAACTCCACGGCGCTCCGCCCGACGCTCCCGGCCGGGGAGGCAAGCTCCAGCGCGACGCCGCTGTCGCGCCGCACGCCGAGCGGCGGGACGCGGAGGTACGACGCCGGGATGGAGAGGAAGACTGGCTCGCCCGGCGGGCTCTCGCCGTCGAGAAGCGCGACCGACACGCGCTCAAGCACCGGGTCGATGGAGACCAGCGCGTTGCCGACCGCGTCGAGCGCCACCACCTCCGCGACGGCGTCACCCTCGAAGCCAGGCAGCCACACGGTGAGCGTGTCGCCGGGGTAGAAACCGTTGGCGAGGAACACTTCGACGGTCAGCGAATCGGAGCCGTCGCCCGGCGGGTCGAACGTGAGCGAGGAGCCGTAGAGTAGGCCGTCGATGATGGGGAGGCCGCCGATGAGGGCCGCGGGCCACTCGAATGACTGCTCGTTGCCCTTGTCGCCCTTCACGACCGACGCCGCGACGTGCGCGCGCCGGTCCATCTCGGTCGTGCCAGTGGCGGGGATGACGAACGCAGCGCCCTCTGAGAATTCCGCGCTCACGACATTCGAGTCGAGCCCCACGCCGCTGATCTCCTCGGTCGCTGTGAGCGTGAGCATGTGGGTCGCAGGGCTCCACGAGGCCTCCTTGAAATCGTCGGACCAGAACACCAGGCGCTCGTAGTCGGGGTCCTGCCTGCTCGACACCTCCGAGTAGATGTTGTACACCTCCCAGTTCTCCGTAAACTGCGCAGTGGACTCTATCTGCTCGCAGAACTGCCCGCGGCACACCTGCCGGGTGCGCAGCTCGTGGTCTTGCACGAGCTGCGGAAGCCAGAATGAGACGGTCGAATTCTTCGTCAGCCGCCCGCGGACGTCGACGTACAAATAGAGCGCCGACTGCTCGCCGGGCCACAGGTTGTCGAATTCCACCCACGCGTTCACCAACAGCGAAGCGACGGCAGGCGAGTTGTCCACGGGCTTGGGCAAGAGCACCGCGCCAGCGATGAGCGCCTCGATCGTCAGTGCCGTGTCGTTTGCCGCCAGCCCCTTGACTGGGAGGCGGATTTGGCGCCCGAACACGCGGATGCGCACCTCTGCGGCCGGGTCTTCGATGTCGTGCTGGGCTGTGAGGATCAGCATCGAGGGAGAGCAGCCGCGACCGCCCGAGCACGCGCGGCACTCGAGCCCAAGCGCCTCGCCCTGCCCGGGGTGCCCGTCCAGCCCCTGCACCCACTCCGCATAGGACCCAAAAGTCTCGAGATAGTAGCCGTCGGACGTCGGCTCCCACCACTCGATGCGTACCACGCCGTTGGCGGGCTCTGCGCTGAAGCCCGGGAGTGCGAGCTTGATCACGTCCCCGTGGCGCACCCGCAGGTGCGTCCACGACAGCAAAAGCTCGCCCATGCCCAGCGCCTCCTCCTCCTCGTACTCCCAGCGCGTCGGCCCGATCACCGCCACGCCCGTTATCGACGTCAGCCGCGTGGGCGAGAACTGAGCCAGGGCGTAGAGGCTGGAGAGCTGCACGAGCGCGGAGTCCGAGTCGACGCCGGCGGCCGGGAGGACGATGCCGCGCTCGGGGGACAGCACGACCCGCACCTCCTGCGACGGCGGGAGCGCGACGGCGAGGCGCAGGTGCACGAGCCCGGCGGCGGGGTCAAAGGCGGCCGAGGAAACGTACGCCGGGGTGGACGCGACCGGTCCGTCTTGGAAGGCCTCGCCGCGGAAGCCCGGGACGTGGAGGGTGATCACCTCGCCCGCCGCGACGGCCGTCCAGAGCGAGAACATGAGGTCGAGCTCGACGGGGGGGCCGACGAGCAGCGGCGCAAACACCAGGTGGCTCTCGCGCACGGCGCCGACGCCCTGCACGTCCTGGATCGGCGCAGGAACGATCGCGCCCTGCGCCGTGTTGGCGCCGAGCGCGATGCCGCTCCCCGTCTCAGGCACGCCGCGCGGCGGGAGCTCCACGCCGAGCTCCAGCGGCACCTGCACCTGGTTGAGCGTCCCCGCGCCGACATGAAAGAGCGGGAACAGCTCGAGGACCATCATGGGCACCTGGCCGCAGCGCGGGTGCGCCGGTTCCAGTATGTCGTCGGTGCAAACATAAATGTGCGCCCAGAACTTGGGGTCCTCTTCACTGGGGACCACGCCCTCGATCGTCTCACCATCGTACATGTACGCGTCCCGCATACCGAACCCGGGAAGCAGGACTGTCACAACATCGTCCCTGGAAGGATCATACTTGTACGACTCCCACTGGTCGTAGCCCGAGTTCGGGTTTTGCTCGAACGCCCCCATGTACTCCTGCTCGTTGCGGAAGGTCAGCGTGATCTCGCTAGGCTGCCCAGCAAGCTTCGGCTCGAAGGAGATTCGCGTTCCGTCGCCGAATGCACCCACGGCTGGCGACCGCGCGATGCTGAAGGGCAGCACGGGGCCTTGCGTTACGGAAGTGCCAATCATCAGGAGAGGGTTGTTCTCCATGGTTCCCCCCTTGGGAATGCTAATTCCGTAGACACGGTCGATCGACAGCTGAGATAAGGTGCCAGCCGGAACGACGGCCGTGCACGTCAGCGTGAGCTCTCTCAGCGCCTCCGACCAAGAGGCCTGGTACCAAGCACCGCTCTGAGTCTTGATGTCGGGAGCGTCGCCGCCCCTAAAGAATTGCGGGAGGTAAAGCTGAATTGTATCACCCTTCGCGAATTCGAAGACGTAAGAGAAATTGATGTCGATGCGAGCAGGTGAGCCCGCAAGTCCCGGTACGTAGTCCAGCGCGGTAGCTGACAAGGAGCCCAGAGCAGGGGACATGCCGATGCTTGTCGGGTTCATGCGCCCGGCTGAGGACTCAATTTCGAGCTTGAGGCTCGGGTCATTGATCGAAATGCCAGGGAATGGCAGTCTGATGCCTGAGGTTGCGGGAACCTCGAGAGTGACGGTGTCCCCGGCCTTCACCGAGAAGGCAGTGGTCACTGTAAGCACCCGGCTGGATTCAGTCCACGTGCAATTGATGGCGAATGGCTTCGCCCCTGGCTGCGCCGGACAAATAGCCTCTTTGTTGCTGCCGCGCCTAAACAATGGAAGATGCAGTCGCACTCTCTGCCCCTCGTCGATCGACATGCGCGGTACGAACGACGCCACGATGCTAGACGACTCACCTGAAATCGGACGCCCATACTCGAGGCGAGCCCACTGCACAGCTCCGACAGGGTCGATGTGTGTCAAAGCCACGGGCAACACCGGGCCCTCTGTGGCGTCGGTTGCGATGCGCACCGACGCCTGGGGCTCTCGGATCCCCTCGCAGGGCACAGACACGCCGGAGACCTGCACCGACACGAGCTGATCGGCAGGAACTCCCAGCTCGGGCACGACCGTCAGCCAAAGCTGCGGTGCTGGCGCACCAGGGGTGAGTTCTGCCTTCGTCGGGAACGAGGCATCAAATCCGGATGCTTCCACCGATGACTCATCCGTGACAATGAAGCCTGGAAGCTCCACCCGCACTGTCTCACCTTGGCGCAACGGGAACTTGGCCACGAACTTGATGACAATATCCGCCGGCATGCACGAAAGAACCCCGGCCGGCTCCACAAAGTTTAGGACTGGTGAGCTTCCGAAGGTGCCGACCAATTGCACCGTCTCGAATGGCTGCGCAAGCGTTGGGCCCGCTGCGGCCAAGGATCGAATCGACAAGGGTGGCCCTGCCGAGCGCACGCCGTTGCAGGGGAGGGCGATGCCGGCGTTGGCCCCGATGCCAATCTCGATGAGCGAGGTGTCAGACTCATCGATCGCGGCCGTCGATGTGAAGGTGAGTAGCGACGACTCGGCGCTCCACGACGCCTTGGCGAACTGCGCGGACTGCGTGAAGAATGCGCGCGAGCCGAGGTCGGAGCTGAAGCCCGGCAGGGAGCACCGGATCGTGTCGCCCTCGGCAATCCGGCTTGAGACTTTGAAGGCCACGGTGATGCCCGTCGCGCCGCACGCAACCGGGTTGTCGAAGGAGATCGCGGTGTCCTGCAGCGCATTCACCTCGACAAAAGACGAGAACGGCACAGGCAGCACAGGTCCTGTCGTCGAGTTGGTCGAGATCTTCATGAACTTTCCTTGTTCAGCGTCAACGCCGCCCGGTGGAAGTGTGAGCGGCGTGTACGGTACATTGACGAGCACAATCTCGTTGGGCTTCACTTCTTTGCCCTCTGCAATCACGAAGATAAGGTCCGATGTCGCGTCGTCCCAGCGTGCAGTGCTGAAAATGCCCTGGGCGTTTTCAACCACAAGGCCGCTTGCCGAGGTCCCCGAAAAGCCGCCGAGCTGCACTCGGATCTCGTCGCCCGCCACCTGACGCATCTTGGGTGCGTAAGAAAAGCGCACGATGAGCACTGCCTCGCCCGTCGGAGGCAGCGGGAATTGGATCGCCGGCGTGTCAGTGAACGAGCCGACAAGCTGCCAGTCGGAGAAGCGCGAGTTGTTGAAGGACCCGGCGGCACATGCCACCGAGAGCGCAAAGAGTTCGGGGGATGAACCGACCCCGTCGTACGGCATCTGCAAGCCTTCAAGGTTGAGAACCGTCTCGACTCCGGGCTTCATCTCGTTGTTGAGGGTGAAGAGTACTGAAGTGCGCACCTTCTGTGGAAACATCTGCCGCTTCAGCCACGCGGCACTGGCGACGGAGGCGTCGGTCATTTGCGGCTCAGCGAGTACAGCACCGAATCCTTCAAAGTCGACGCGAATGGTCTCGCCGGGCACGCAAGGCATCGCAGGAGTGAGCGCAATCTTCACGACTGCGGCCTTGCTCGCAACGGGAGGCTCGAAGGACAGTCGGGAGCGAAGGAATGCGCCGACAGGCTGAACGTTGCACACCCCGCCAGGCTGCACAGGGCCGGCGGCGGCGTCTGAAGCGAACATCACGCCGCCGCCGCCCTCGCGGATGCCCGTGGCAGGCAGAGCCAGACCAGACAGTGCCGGGATCTTGAGCATAATCCGTTCTAGAGCCTGCACCGGACTGACCGCCACGATGCGCAGCTCTTGCCGCTCCGCGTGCCAAGTTGCTTGCTTGAAGAATGGGGAATTCATCACGGGCATCACTTCTGAAGTGCCCACGAGCGTGAAGCCCGGGAGCCCGAGCGTGAGTGCCTCGCCAAGCTCAATCGTCACGCTGCTCTGGATTTCGAGGCTGAGCTGTGTCGGCGCGCTGCTCAGCGCCGGGCTGAATCCTAGCGAGCAGCCCGCGAGGAATCGCCCGACGGGCTGCACCAGCACCACCTCCGTGTGTTCGATCCTCCCCCGCGAGGTCACACAGTCGAAGAACGGCTGTGGGTCTCCGGCAGTGACGCCTCCCGCTGGCAGCCTGATGCGATTCGCGGCTGGCAACGCAATGCGAACGTCGCCGAGAACCTCCTCCAGAGCTGTCAAGACCAGCTGGGGCGTTCCCGAATCTTGTTCAGGCAGCCACGAGACTGCAAGAGACACTTTGTCGCGCGCAACCAGGTCCTGAAAGACCAAGTTCGCACAGTCCGATTCATCACCGTCTTCAGCTCCGCAATCGCGGTCGAAGGCTGGAAGGTTCAGTGTGCACTGCTCCCCCGCGACCATGCCCATCGGCACCGTGAAGTTGACGGTGATACGTGTGAAGGCGCCCGCGACGGCCGGGGCGAACTCAATCGAGGAGTCGGCGCCGAGCGACCCAATCACGGCGAAGCACATGGGTGTGGCTCTCACGGCTCCGTCCGCGGCTTGCACGCGCAGCGTGAACACGTCTTCTGCGAGCATTCCGCCAGGAGGTGAATTGAAACCAGCCGTGAGCTGCGGCCCCACACAAATGCGACGCCCGGCCGCGAGCTCGGACGAGTCTGCCGTCACCACCAGAACCAGTTGCGCCTCCTCAGAGTCCCAGAAGACAGCGTCCTGCATGAACGGAGGAGGGGCAACCTCCCAGAACCCAGTGAAGAGATGACCATGCGAACCTCCGAGGTCGTCTACCATGCCATGCGGGCCCGCAAAGCCAGGAAGCGAGAGGAAGAGCAAGTCGCCAGGCGCGAGCTGCATGCTTGCCTCGAAGCAAACGGAGAAGTTGACCGCCACGTTGGCCACAGGAGGGTCAAGCTTGATGCAAGGTGCCTCGGTAAACGACCCGACAGCATCCACAGAGCCGAAAGGAACAGGGTCAGACAAGCAAGCTGTCGAGACCACGCGCAGCGCAATGCCTGACCCAAGCTTCGGAACGCCGGTCGCCGGCAGCAAAAATCCTTGGTCCTTGGAAATTGAAACGGACACTAATTCTTCGGGCGCAAGCTCTGAGTCCGTGGCGATTACGACGCACAGCTCTGACACAGCGCCATTCCAAACCAAACGTGCATCTGCGCCTTGAACGGTGCCGTTGACAGGGCACGAGGCGCATTTTTGTCCAAATCCAGGAAGGAGTACGCAGGCAGCGTCATCAGGCAAAAGATGCTGGCTGATTGCGAAGTCAAATGTCATTCCAGTTTCCCCAGCGGCTGCCACGCCCTCGTCAAACATGATGCCTGATTGCAGCACACGGCATACTCCCATCGTACAAGCTACAGGCGAGGCAGGCGAGCGGGGAACAGGGCCTGCCCTGGAATTGCTGCTGACGGAAATCGCTGGGTCATTCCGCATTAGACCAGCTTCAGGGAGCGTTATGCCAATGCTGCTGGCGATGGTGATTTGTACCGCCATGCCTGCTGGGAGCTCCGTGCGCATGACCAGGTTCACAAAGTTGGAGGTGCGCATCCAGAGGATGTCACGTACTGCGCCTGGAGGCGAAGACGACACGTCCTTCGAGTTCGGAGTAATGTCGCGTAGCTGACGAAGCTGCCCGGTGAAGCCCGGTAGCGAGATGCGCAACTCCTCCCCGGCCGCGATCGTCATTTGAGGCGTGAACTCGAAAATCAGCGCCGTCGGCGCACCCGCGACCGCGGGAGCAAAGCGCAGTACCGTCGAGTCCTGAAACGAGCCAACAGGCATCGTGTACTCGAGCGCTATCGGAAGCACAGGCCCCAGGATTGCGTTTGTAGAGATGAGCATCAGGTTGCGATTGCTGACAGTCAGACCTTCAAGTGGCAGCCAGAAGAGCTCGGACTCACCGACAATGAGTTGGACACTGAAACCTCCTGGTATCTCGGCTTGCGCGACGAAGGTTAGCGTCTCCGCTATCTCGCTCCACGTTGCATTGGTAAAAAATCCAGCCGGATCAGCCACATCGAGCACAGGCTCACTGTCGACAGAGGTGACGCCCGAGGACAGGGTGCAGAAGCAGGGGCACGAAATGCGTTTTCCAGATTGCGCGCACGCCTCACACGAGCGGGTAGCGGCCTTGGTGAAGCCAGGCAGCGAGAGCGCGACGTACTCGCCTATGCTAATGGGCGCGGAAAGAGAGAAGGAGATCTGAAGTTCGGAGCGTGCGACAGCAGCTGCAGCGGCCGGCGCGAAGGACATAGCAGAACCCAGGAAAAGCCCGACAGCCCCAGTCGAACGCACAGAACGTCTTTCTACGGGGCTCAAGGTCGAGCCCAGCGACCATTGCAGCGACTCCTGATCGCGCAGCACGCCGTTCGGGTCGACACGGAGGCCTGCAGCCTCGGGTACCTCGATCCTCACCGACTCACCAGAGGAGATACTGCGGCCGAAGATAAATTCGAATGACCAATCTGAGCCTCGCCACTTTGCAGTCGAAACGAGCCCTGGTCCGCCAGCGTCGAAGGCGGGAACGATCACCTGGCTCGTGGTTGAGTAGCCTGCAAGCAGCATGCCCTCGAGATAAATCTTGAGGTGTGCGCCTTTCTCGATGTCCCACATTGTTGTGAACGAGAAGGAGATGCCTGAAGTCGCGCCTGCAATAGGACGCAGGAACTCGAGAGTCTCGGTTCCGTTGAGTGAACCGACAGGGCAGGAATAGAGCGGATTGACTGGAAGCACCGGACCGGACGATGCGTTGGTCGCGATGGTGAGCCCATCCCAGTCGGTCGGCATTCCCGTCTCCGGTAGACGGATGCCCCAGTGTGCAGGCAGCGTGAAGCGAACAAGCCGCCCGGGCGTGACAAGAGCCGCGGCGTAGAATTTCACAACGGGTGGAACGCTCAGCGGGAGCCACAGCCCGCGTGCGAACAGTGGGCTGTCCGTGCCAGTTGTGTTGATCTCTAGAGCTGTGGGGCAGTCCGCCGGGTTCCCACCCTCACAGGGCTCCGAAAAGAAGTTCGGGAGTTCGACGCTGACCTCATCGCCCGGGATGAATTCAGCGCGCAGGCGGAATTGCACTGAAATGTCCGCAGGCTCTCCCGCCCGAGATGGCGCGAAGCACAGAGCAGTGTCCTCAAAGACGCCCACGCCCGGCACTGAGCCGACTGGCGTCGCGATGGCAAGCACCGCGTCCGCGGAGTAAACAGTGACATGGAAGCCGCGAAAGTTGGGTGGCAGACCGAGCGGCGAGATCTGAACCCCCCCGGCCTCGAGGAAGAAGAGCAAGTACTGATACGCCTCAACGGATTGCGTGATGGTGAAGGACATGATCGACGTCTCAGCGTCCCACGACCCGATCGGGGGTGGAGTCAAGAGGACTGCGCTCGCCGGGGCGCAGCCAAGGTGCTTCGCTGAGAACATCGTGGCACGGAGGGAGCGCGCGGTCGGCCCTTGGAAACCAGGAAGATACACTGCGACGCGGTAGGAGAGATCGAGGGGCATGGAGAGGTTAAAGGCGATGCCGGTCTCGCCCGGTACCGCGGCCTTCGCATCGGGGAGGCATAGGGTGACGTCCCAAATCGCGCCAAACGACTCGGACAGAATGGCACCAGTAATACCCTGAATCGATGAGTTGTACTCAGAAGCGGGGATCTCCTCCGGAATACCGATTTTGGGGAGCTCGAGACCCACGTACGGCGGGATGATGATTTCAGCCTTCTCATGGTTGTCAATCGAGTGACCAAGAGTAACTTTGAGCTGACCGTCACGCCAGAGTGCCTTGCCAAGCTTGCAGTACGGCTGAATGTTGACGATGTGCCCTGTGTGGTAGTACGATGCAGCGAAGTTTTGAAGATAAAACCGGACAATCTCGTGCCGCTCGAAGACAGTGTTGGTCTGGAAGGAGATCTTCATTTCGGTCGGACGCGCGCCCGCTGCAGGAGAGTATGAAAGGTACGGCATCTGCAGGAAAAACCCGATCGGCTGCGGGAACTCCACCGGCGTTGCTGGGATGATGCCCTGTGGCGTGTTGACCTCAAGAGTGAGTTTCTCCTCAAAGCTGGTTATGCCCTTCTCTGGCACTCTGAAGCCAATATCGACCGGGATCCAGACCGTGGTGCGCTCGAAAGCAGGGAGGTCGCGCGAGAGGCGCAACCGAAGCTGCCGCACTGCGGGATTCCACGACGCGTCGAGGACCTTGCCGATGCATCGGGGGGGGTTCTCAAAGCAAGTCGACGGCTCGGAGGTGACTGCAATGGTGCGACCTTCCTCCATCCAATAGTCCATCGAAAAGCTGTCGAGCGTGAAGGTCACATATTCGCCGGCAATGATAGGAATCGAGAGTGAGAATGTAAGAATGAGCTCCACGACCTCAGTGCGCGAGGGCGGATTGAAAGAGATCGACGAGTACTGAACGGTTCCGAACGGCTGGATCGCCTGCACCTCTGTGATAGAGGTCTTTGGAATGTGCCCAACCGACGCCAAACCACCCTCGATTGTGAGCGAAGGGTCGTTGCTCAGGAGACCTGCTTCGGGCGAGCGCAGGCCGGACGCCGAAAGGAGCTGAAGCAGCACGAAGCTGTCCTCAGGTACCTCTGTTGCGATCGGGGCATACAGAATCTTGGAACCGTTGAACCAGTAGGCTTCCACAACGGACCCTGAAGGCACAGAGATCACAGGCATCGAGAGCGCAAGCTCTCCAGTGATGCCAAGCTCTGCAGGCGTTTCGACTTCATGCACTGCCGCGTCGCCAAAATACTGAAAACCTGGAAGAGTCATGGCAACCCAGTCGCCCGGGACGGCTGCACTCTGGATTGAGCAGCCATCCAGCTGCTTGGACCGGGGCGCGAGCGGGCGGAAAACCAGCACCAGGGTGGTCGGGGAATCAGGAGTCGGAGGCTCAAAGCGGAGCGTAGACTGTGAAATCAGAGACTCAACAGTGTCCGAGAACGCGATCGGTGACGGGATCACAACACCGTAACGGCCCTCAAGCTCCACTTTGAGCCGTTCGTCACCGGCGACGGCGCCGTATGTCGGGAGTGTGACACCGAGCTCGATCGGTACCTCAACCCTGAGCGGAACGAATGGTGTGGACGCCGTACAGCCCTCTTCGCCGAAGTAGATGCACACCTCCCCCGTCAACGTCATCGCGAGACGGGTTGTCTCAAGATCCCAAGACGCCGCGGAGATCTTTCCTGGTGGTGATGAAACCGCGACAATCTCACCTGATGCGCCGCTGAAGCCCGGAAGGATCAAAACTATGACGTCTCCCGGCACCAGGCGCATCGAGTTCTTGAGTGAGAATGAGAGTTGCGTGGGCGCACCCGGGGTGCGGCACGGGCACGAAAGCACGCCGTCACACTCAGGGCAAGCTGCAAGCGGCTTGCCAGGCCCAATCGGGCACGTCGTGTACGACAACGTGGTGTCAGCGAGCTTGCCGATGCCGGCTGTTACAGCGATCAGCGTTGCTATCTCATCAGGGATTTCGATTGTGAGTACGACAGACGGAGTCTCAAGGGAGCCCTGCGGAAGGCCATCCTCTGGAATGATGATGAAATTCTTGTCAATTGGAATCGTTACCGATATCAGCTCCTCTTCTGGAAGTTCCGCGAGTACTAACATTGATAAATCGCCCCTGACTGGGTCCCACACCGCTTCGAAATTGTTTGCGTAGGGGCCTTCGAGCACGACCTCTTCGACGAGGTTACCTCCGAAGCCAGTGAGCTTGAGGTTCATGGTGTCGCCTGCGGAAATGCGCGCGCGCTCGGCGCTCCAGAGTACCGACGATACAAACTCGAGCGTGATGGCCGTCGCAACGGCTGCTTGAGGCGGATCAAAGCGCACAATCGGGCGGATAAGGTCTGACGTGGTGGTGGACCACGGGAACGGGCACTCGTTTTCGAGGTCGCACGAGAGCTCGCGTGTGACCTCCGCGAACAAAGACACGTGCTGCACTGAGGTGATCTGGGTCTTCCCGACGCCTCCGGCAAGCGCGTCTGTGCTGATTGTCGGGATGAGCGAGTTTGATGCGATTCCCTCTTCAGGCAAACGAATTCCTGAGAGTGAAGAAACCTTAATTGTGATCTCCTCGCCGACGCCAATCACAGCACGGTTCTTCACCGTCATCACCAGTTCGGACTTATCCAAGTCCCACGAAGCTGTTGCGATCTTGTAGCCGCATCCGAATACGTCTGAGTCAGCACCGCACCAAATTGGAAGCGAGGTAGTGAAAACCTGTCCGTTAGATTGGCCGGTGAAACCCGGGAGGTGCAGCGTGATGACCTCGAAGTTGCTTATCTCCATGAACGCCGTGAAACGCAGCGTAATCTCGACCGGCTCGCTGGAAGATGGCACGCCATGTTCACCCGTCCCACGAAAAGACAGTGTCGGTGTCCCGCCGAAGGTCCCGATGCCCGGTGAGCGGTGAACGGGCAGCGCTGCGACTGGTCCAAAAGACGCGTTCGTTTTAAGCGTGATGCGAGGCTCGTTGAATTGAAGACCCTCGAGTGGTAGCTTAATGCCGAGGCTTGAAGGGAACACGAGAGTGACAACTTCACCCTCGTCAACAAACTCATCTGCGGCAAACGAGATGTGCGAGGTATTTTTGTCGAACCGGGCCATGCGAAAACGCCCTGACGGTGAGCAATGAGGCACAAAGTCGAGCGAGGTGTTGACAATGAATCCAGGCATTGCAAGTTCAAAAGCGTCTGATGGATACAGTCGTGTTCCAGCTTGGAAAGAAAGCGTTATCTCTGTTGCCGTCGCAGCGCGGCCGACGGGCAGAAGCTGCTCGGCGCACGCCTGCTGCGGCAACTCGGCGTTCGTGTCGAGACCAGGTGACTCGCGCCCGCCAAATGCCTTTTCGCACAGCACAGCACCGCTGCGATACGAGAGCGAGGCGTCCACGAGTGCAGCGCCAGGACCGAGAATTGCTGGAACCGTGGTGATGGCTTGGGAGCTCACCGCGCCGGCCGCAGCGTCAGTCGAGATGGTGATGCTCTGATAGTTGGTGGGAATGCCCGTTACCGGCAATTTCAGCTCCTCGCCCTCCCTGATGAGAATCGTGATTGGAGTCTCTGCCGCCAGAACCTCCCGCATCGTAATCACGAGTTGCGAGGTAGCAGCGTTCCACGACGCCTCCGTTTCGAAAGGGCCGGCAGGCACAGTCTCAATGGAGACGGCTCCACCTGCAAACGTGAATCCAGGTAGCGTCAGCGTCACCACGTCGGACGGCGAGAGCGACATGATCGTCTGGAATTCCACCGTCGTGTCCGTGGATCGGCCAGCGAGCGAATGCGTGCGGGAATGTGCAAAGTCAATGGTGAAGTACAAGAACCCGCCGACGACGTAGACGCCTGGCGACGAGTGGAACGCGATTGAGGTGACCATCGGAGAGTTGGGCGTGTTGCTCTGCATCCTGAGCGTTGGCTGATTGACCCGAAGACCAGCTGCCGGTAGCGCGATGCCGAGCCACGAGGGCACGACGAGCTCAAGAAGCTGCTTCCTCGGAAACTTATCGAGGAACGTGATGGTGAGCACCGGCGTGTCCATGTACACCGAGATGTTACGGTAGTTTAGCACCTCGTCGAAGGAGAGGGTCCGGCCGCATGGCGTCGACCCTGCCATCTCCGCGGGTGTCGAGCAGCGCAGTGTGCGAATTCCAAAGGCGGCCCACGCCGCCTCGTATCTCCGGTTGTGGGATGTGAACTGCACGGCCGCGTGGTTCGCGCCCGTGAACGCTGGGAGAAAGACACTGAGCGTGGAACCGACCTGGAGATCCATCAGCGGCCGCCCCTTGATGATCACTTTAGCGACGCTATCGGGACGTGGGGGCGAGAAGTCGATGAGCGTTTCCGTGAAAGTACCAGCGCCTGTTGACGCATGCAAACGCACGGCAGGGGACACGCCGTAACTCCCCGAGGCCGAAATCGTCAGCGAGGGCTCGTCGATGGTCAGGCCGTCGGGCGGAAGAATCACGCCGAGCGAGGCAGGGACGCGCAGCGCGACAGATTCGCCTGCAGCGACGAAGGAGCCCGCACAGCGTACGTACAGCACAAGCAACGCAGGGTCGGGCAGCCACGCCGCAGCGAAGCGCGCGCCATCGGGCCCTTCGAGGACATCGGCGAAGCCGGGTTCGCCAAGGAAGCCTGGGAGCGCGAGTGTGATGTTCTCAAAAGCGCGGATTTCAAACGACGGTTTGAAAGAAACGTCGATGGAAGATGCTTCCGCCGGCATCCCAGGGAACAGCGCGGTGATACGTGCGTCGTCGAAGCGTCCGATCGGCTGCACGCGTAAAACGGCTGGCACACCGCCTGCCGCAAGTGTGAACGGTGCAGTGAGCACCGACGCCGAAAATTCTGAGAAAGATGCTTCGATCGAAAGCTGATCGCCAAACAGCAAGACCGTGCCGTCTGATGGCACATCTGATATCGCCTGCAATGTGAGGATGCCGGTCGTGGCGCATGTACAATTGACGAAGGTGCTATCATCACACGCGCATTCTGCGCGCTGGGTCCATGCTCCAGTAAAGTTTGCTCTTTTGCTCGTCTCGGAAACGATAAATACAAGCTCCGTCGCAGGTTCGAGCGTCATCATGTACTTATAAACGTACTCAATCGGGGTAAGAGAGCAATTTTGCTCGCTGTGGGATGCGTTTCCAGAACTTGCATTCGTGCCATTGGCACTCACAGTTGCGTTAGTTGACAGCGTTCTGTTGCAATCGGTGGCGTTTTCGCTGTCACAGGCATCGGTTGTGTTGATGTCGACACAGACCAGTTGCTGCGTGCTGTTGGGCGCAACACTCCGCAAAATGTTGGAGACATTCAAATACATCGACGTTGTCCAATTGCTCCACACAAGCCCAGGCAACTCGAAGACGAATTCCGCGCCCGCACTCTGTGCGAGCTTGAGCGCGAAGTGCGCAGTCGCAGTCACAAGTCGACCGTCAAGATCCGCCTCGAGCGTGAGCTCTGGCATGGTAACGAAAGAGTTGTCGCTCGAAGCCGGGAGAATCACGTCCACAGGGTGCTTGCTAATCGGTCCCTTGGAACAGTTGGTGCTGATGGTGAACGCAGTCAGGTCTGCCTGAGCGTTGCGCGCAAGGCGCAAACCGCCACCGACGAAGAAGCGCATACTTACAACCGTGCCGTTTGGCACGGCACGGCCCATCACAAACGATAGCGTGGAATTGGACCACGCGAGTGAGTGCATTGCCAGGTCTAGCACCGTTTCAACCTTCACTTCGCCGCGCACCAGCGACCCAGGGTTGATTGGAGTCCCCCCCCCAGCGCACCTGCCGCCCTGGACCGAAGCGGTTTCCGTTTCAATTTGTGTGAATTTCGTCTGCGTCCAAGTGCCATTTGGAAAGGCCGTGACGTCAGTCGTGACCGTTGTAGTGACTGTCGTGGTGACTTCAACCTCGCCATCGCAGGTGACCGTCACCTCCTTCGTTACGACCTCGCTGCTTTGCGGTGGGCCTGTAATGTTGGTGGTATTTGCCGGAGGGGCGTCATCGGGGAGGGGGGTGATTTCGAAGCCTGGCAGCTCAAGAACAAATGCGTCGCCGGGCGAAAGCTGCATCAACGGTGTGAAGGAGAGCGCGAGTGACACGACGGAGCCGTCAGTCTCGTCGGACGCGTCAAGTGATGCATTAGCAAGAGCACCTGTCGGGGGATACTCAACAAAAACGTTCTCCGCAATGGGACCATCCGAGGCATCAGTAGAACCCGAGATTTGGATCCCGGCGGGCAGCCCGCTGGACGGAAGTCGAATGGTCGCTTCGGATGGCACGGTGATAATGGCTTGTTCGAAGGGTTCGACGTCGCGGGAGATGTACATGACCAGTTCTTTTGAGGTCGTGTTAAAAGTCGCTGTGTCTGACGCCCCTGATGTGCTAATGCATCGCACTTCTGGCGTGGCGCTCAGCAAAAGCAATTCTGCCTCGAGCCCAGTCAAAATAAGTGTGACGCTCTCGCCGGGACGAAGCGCCATGCCTGCAACGACTGTCACAGTGATGGACACCGGTGATCCGTCCGCGCCTCCTTCGAAGCTGATCGCGCACCCTGTCTGAAACACCCCGATTGGCTGCACCGTGTTGATGCCCGAATAGTCCAGCGCACCACCCTGAGACTTGGCTGCGATCTGCAAACGTGCGTCGTTGCGGTACACGCCGAGCACCGGCAGTTTGATCTGCGAATCCGTTGAGATGACCACCGACACGCGCTCGTATGCCTTGAGGTAGTTGGTGACACGCACCGTGAGCTCGCTCGTTGTTGCGTTCCACGCAGCTGAAGTGGCCGCATCATTGGGTGAGGAAGTGAGCGTCGAAAAGCAGTCCTGTTCAGGTCCGACAAAGCCCGGGAGGAGAAGCACAAGACGATCGCCCGGGTTGAGAGCGAGCTGCGGCGTAAAGTCGAAGCGCAAGTTCGCAACGCCGCCTGGGACTGCTGGAAAGAAGGAGAGCGCAGGCGTGTCGCCGAGCGAGATTAGCGCGGGCGAGATCGGAATGGGGCTGTTTGAGACGGTGCCCTCCGCCGCGTCTGTTGAGTGCAGAAATTCCGGTGAATTCTGCATGAGTGGATAGGGCGGAACGCGCACGCCAAGCGCTGAGGGCACGATGAGAGTGTGGGTGAGTCCGGATTCCAGAGCGGTCGACTCATGCAGCGTAACCATCAACGTATCAGGCGGGCATGCAACCCATGCCACGTACATGAGCTTGTCAGGCACCGTGACGGTGCTTGAGTTGCTTGAATTGCTTGAATTGCTCAAGCGCACTTCATCAACCACGACGCCGTCAAGCGTCGAGAGAACGCGGTTGCTCATCGAGTGCTCGTGCGTGAAACCCGGGAGATGAAGGTAAAGCGTGTCGAGCGGGCGCAGCGCCATTGTCGGCAAAAACGTCACCACAACATCCACCACAGCAGACGGCACGTGCGGGAGATAGTCGAACGCGAAAGCACTTTCCTCGTCGACATCGCCCAGTGACCCTACGTTTGGAACATGGACAGGCGTCGCACGCGCATACGCGGCACCAGTCCCCCAAGAGTCTTCATCGATGAACTCGCGAGTTATGCACGGCTCTGCAGAGGGATTTTCGCCCTCGTTCCAAACACACGAGTTGAAGGTGCGCTGTGCGAGAGCCAGACTCACGTTGTGCGAGCGTGCGGGCGTTCCTGCCAATGGCAAAGCGACTCCTGCTGTCAAGGGCACGATCAGCTGCTCCACGCCTCGGGCGACTAGTGCCGCAAATGCACTGAAACGCAGTACGAGTCCGTTTGCAGTCGCATTCAGCAGGCCGGTGAACACTTCCGAAGCGGTGCCCGTGTCGACGCAAACCTCGTGGCAGTCAGTGAGGCTGCAAACGGTCGCATTTGTCACGTTTGTACCGGTGGTATTTGTGCTGTTGCATCCTGCGTCACCGCCGGCAGCCTCGCATGCGGATATGCAGGTCTCGTTGCAACGCGTCTCGCACGTCTCTGTCCAGTTGATGTAAACATCCACTGCGCGCGCAGCAGCCGGAAGCACACTGTCTCCTCCGCCCGCAAATAATGCCGCTTCTGCGAGAGCCTCCTCCAAAATGCCGTCCATGAATCCCGGCAGCGCGAGCTCGAGCACGTCTCCGGCTGAGAGGTTCACCGCCATCGACACGTTGAGGCGCAGCTCGACGCGTTCGCCAGCTTTGGCATCCGTGGGCAAAAACTTGAGCGTCGGATGGGCCTCGAAGACGCCCACTGTCGTCGAACTGACGACTGGCCGAGGCATCGACAGTCCGCCTGCTGCATCTGTCTCCACAAGTAGCGTCGAGTCGTTACGCACTAGCCCCGCTGACGGGAGCGCAAGCGCGCTGGCTATCACAACCATGGCGGTCTCGTTCACAGCCAGCGGGCGCTGCACCGTTAGCACAAGCTTGGTGTCATCGTATGACCAAGACGCATTCGGAGCAAAGGTGGCGTTGTCCCACCCACAATCAGAGAGCGCCTCGCCCACTCCCAGCTCATCGAAGATCAGCCACGCGAGCTGAGGGAGGTCCACGAATGGGTTGCGGTTCCCCTGGAAGAGGGTCTGCACCGCCTCGTTGCGTGCGCGCTCCTCGTCGCTCGGAGGGTCCTCTTGGTGCCACTGCAGCAGCGATGAGAGCTGCCCCATGTAGCACACCTCCGCGCGGCACCCGCGGAAGTTCTCGTCATCCCGGCAGCAGCGCGGGTCCTCGTCAAGCAGCAGGTCCTTCAGCTCGAGGTCTGCGACCCCGTCCCCGCCCTCGTAGCGCACCGCCATGTACATGAGCGCCCGCGCCACGTCTCCGCGCACATGCGACGGGGGCTCGAGGAGCTCAGTGTGCGGTGACCACCCGTAGGTCTGCCGCGCGTCCGGCGCCGTAGCGGGCGGCTGGCACGCGCCGTCGCACGTGCCGTAGAGCATGGCGGTCTTGTTGAAGACGCGGCCGTCGGGGGTGCGGTAGTCGAGCGGCGCGGCGCGGGCCTCGGCCGCCTCGCGGCTCGCAGCGAATTGCGCGTGCAGGTCGGCCATCGCGTGGCCGCTCGGGCAGGCGCCTGCGCCCGCGCAAGTGTACGACTCGTGCCCGGCGCCGAGCGCCTGCGGCCACGCGTAGCCTGGCACCCACGTGAGGTCCGAGGCGTTGGAGCCATTAATAAACTCAGCCGTACCGTCCTCCGTATGCAGCAGCCGAACGCGCCCAGCGCCGGCAGTGTCGACAGAGGCGATCGCATCGAGCAGCGGGGCGCCGGTGCCGACGCCGCGGTGCGTGGACGCGAGCAGCGCGTGAACAGCCTCCCGCAGCGCGCGCCCGCTCTTGCCGCACACGGACCGGTAGTAGCCATCGGCGACACTCTCCCCATCCTGCCACTCACTTGAAAGGCATGGCACGCAGAGGTACGTCGTTGGTAGCGACGTGTTAGTGTCCACGCTTCGCCACGAAAGTGGCTCACTGACGTTGTCGGGGAGTGACGTGTTGGTCGTGTTGGTCGTGTTGGTCGTGTTGGTGTCATTGCTTCGCCACGAAAGTGGCCCTCTGTAGTCGGGGAGCAGAGTGAAGCGCGTGCGATTGCCTGCGGCATACGCGTGAGTGTAGCGGCCACTTGAGGAGATCGAGTAGTTCCCCTCTGCGGCAGCGAATCCGGGGAGATGGAGCGTGATGGTGTCGCCGACGTCCAATGCCATCGCGGGCCTGAGACGCAGTGTGACGTCCGAATCATTGCCCGGCAGCGCCGGCGCAAATGCAAGGTCGAATTCGTGCCACCACCCAACCGCCGGCACGTCCGCGAGCGGCGCGCCGGGCACCGGGCCCGCCCTTGCAGCTGTCGAGAGCCGCAAGCCCGGGCCGCCGGCGGCCAAGCCGCGCTCGGGCAGCGCGAGCCGCGGTGTGGTTGTGACGTGCACCTCCTGGCCGGGCGGGATGTCGCGCGCGGCAGTGAGAGTGAGGCGCTCCTCCAACGGCGACCAGTCCGCGAGCAGCACCGCTGTGATGGGGCGCGAGATCACCGGGAAGCACTCTGCGGCCGGGCCGGTGAAGGAAGGGAGCGAGAGCACCATCGTCTCTCCGGCGCGGATCACCATCGCGGGCGTGAAAGACACTGTGATGGGGCCGACTTCTCCTGCTGCCATGTTGCCCGGCACAAGCGACGCGTTGCTTAGCAGGAACGATCCAACGGCCGCCGACTGTGGCACAGGCATGTCGTGCACAAATCCCTTGCTTGCGAAGATGGACAGGACGATACCAGGGTCGTTCTGGGTGCTTCCGAGCCGCGGAAGGACCACTCCCGCAGCTGCAGGCGTGACGATCGTCAGGGGAACGCACGAGGGCAGCGACTGCCCCTCGAGCAGCGCGAGCGTGAGCGACTCGTGCGCGGGCGCCCAGCTCGCAGAGAGGCGCCGGTCGGCCTCCCCGGGAACCTGCACGAGCACCTCGTGGTCCATGAAGGGCGCGCCCGTGAAGCCGGGCAGCCGCACCTCCAGGTGCTCCAGCTGCGAGACAACAAAGCCGAGGTGGACGGCCAGCGCGACCGCGCCCGGCTCGCCCGCGAGGCCGGGCGCAAAGGACAGCGAGGGCGGCGCGCGCATCCAGCCAGCAGGCTGCGCCGAAACCGTCCAGGGGTTGTGCGGCGCGCCGCCAATCTTCGGGCGCAGCACCAGGCTCGTGTGTCCAATTCCAATGCCTGCGTGCGGCACAGCGACGCCGAGCGAGCGCGGAAGCACCACACGCACCTCCGTGCCCGGGAAGAACTCGCCTGACGTCAGGTTCGCGTCGATGCGGGCGGTAACGGTGCACATCTCGCGGCAGGAGCGCACCGTGCGGCCCGCCATCATGCCGCACTCGGAACAGTCCGTCAAGGTCTGCCCGTCGAAGCGAGGGCACGTGTCTTCACCGAGCGCTAGCGTCACATTATCCTCACACTCCGTGCTGCACGCCTCTAGCAGTGTCCAGGTAACCCGGAGCTCCCGCTCCCCGTCGACCATGGCCGCCTCTGAGGCTGCGGGTCCGCCAAACCCGGGGAGGTCCAAGATGAACCCGGTGACCGTACCGGGAAGGTTGGGACCAAACGGGAGCGTCAGCACCAGCTCCGCCTCTGCGCCCGGCCGCGCTGGGGCAAACCCCAGCGCGGGCGAGCGCAAGAAGGTGCGGGCCCCGGGATCCGGGGCGCCAGCACGCGCAGCGATGGGGACGACGCGAGTGCGCGCGAAGGGAATCGCTGGGGCTACGGGCCCTGCAGCTGCGCGAAGCTCGATCAGGAAGCGCGGGTCGTCCATGGGAAGTCCGTGAGCCGGAAGAGTCAGGCCAGAGGAGGAGAGGACCCAGATCACGATGGCCGTCTCGGCCGGCACCCTCCGCTGCGCATCCAGACGCAACGTGCGGCTCGCCGGCTCCCACGCACCGCCCCCGAACAGCCCGCGCGGCTCTGAGAGGAGCAGCAGGCGGTCGTTGGCTGCGCCGGAGAGAGCAGGGAGCGTGAGTGTGGGCCCTTCGCCGCGCTCCAGTGGCACGGAGGCCTTGAAGGCGAGCTTGATGGTGGTTGGGCGCCCCGCGAGTGCCGGAACGAAGTCGAGACGCGGGGACCCCAGCAGGATGCCGACTGCGGGTACGCGCTCTATGAAGGTCGCCGGCGCGTGTGGGACCGCCCCGGCGGCCGCGTCCACACTGATACGGAAAGTCTGCTCGTCGCGGGCGAGCCCGCGCGGCGGGAGCTCCAGCGCACACGTGTCCGCCTCGAGGAACATCACCGCCGGTGAGTCTTTGGGATGTGCCGCGCCAACCGTCAGCCGAAGCGTGTGGTTCGAAGGATCAAAGCTGGCCGAGGAGAAGGGGCCGAGCTCGCCGTCGAGCAAGGCGTCGCATGACGAGCCATTGAAGCCCGGAAGTAAAACTGTGACCGTGTCGCCAGCCGCTAGCGCCATCGCCGGCGTCAGCCGCAGAGTAAGATTGGTTGGCGCGCCGACGCGAGCATGCGCGAACGCGATGGAGGTGTTGTAAATGGCACCGACAGGCGTGACCGTCTGAAACGGTCTCGTGGGAATCGCACCGTAGGGCGACAGCACCGAGAGAGCGAAGGCTGGATCGTCCTCGACGACGCCGCGCAGCGGCAGCAGGAAGCCGGAAACAATCAGCACCAACTCCACGGAGCTCGGCACTGCGCCGCGCCGCATCGTCAACTGCAGGAAGACGGCGCGGTCTACCATACTCCATGTGACTTCGAACATGTCCGCGAACGGCCCATGGAGGGCCACCTGTGCGGCGTGGTCTCCGCCGAAGCCCGGAAGCTCTACCAGGAGATGGTCTCCGAGCGAGAGATCTAACGCAAATCCCCCGGTAATGGTCACGTTGGTTGAGGTACCAAAGCGAGTCGGAGAAAAGGTAACGTTCGAGACGCGCACGTTACTCACGCCCTGTGACGAAGACAACTTCGTCGGGGGGACGGGCCCATTCGCTGCGTTTGACCACAACTCCATGGATGCATCGTTGGCCTCTATTCCGGTTGCCGGAATGAAGAGGTTGGCCTCCAGCGGCGTGATCACTTGAACCTGCTCGTCTGGCGCCACGTACGACGCGGACGTGAGCGTAAGGCGGTTGACGCCCTCGCCAGCCCAGGTCGCATTCCATGGAACCACCGTTGACGAGAGGAGGAACGATGCGAAAAATGTCGAGGAGTTTCCGATCAAAGGCGGGAGCCACAACGTTATAGTCTCGCCAGGCACAATGTACATCTTTGGCACGAGGTAGAGGGAGATGCGAGAGAAGCGGTCTGCGAAGGGCGGGAGGAAACCGACGGCGGGTGTGGACATGAAGGAGCCCACCGGTTCGGAGATCTGCACGCTACAACGGACCGTGAATTGCGGGTCATCGAGTTGCACAAAGGAGTACACATCCGGAGCGTAAACAGGTCCGTCGGTTGCATTTGTCGCAAGCCATAGCGTGGGCTGGTTTGGTTTCGTTCCATCGAGCGGAAGGCGTATGCCCATTTCTGAGTCAACAAAGATCGTCACATTCTCAGACGCGTTGACCTTGGCCAAAACCGTCATGGTGAGCGTATTGTAAGATGGGTTTGACCACGATGCGGTGCGGAAGAGACCGGGAGGATCCGTCGTCAGAAAGTCCCCAGTGATATCCTCGCCAAGGAAGGACTCGAGATGAAGCGTGAGCGTTTCGCCTGGGAGGAGCACCATGACCGGTTCAATCGTGAGAATCAACTCGGCGGTGAAGTTCTTCTTTCCCACGCGATAGCCTGTCGTGTGGTCTGTCACACTCTCGTAGCGTAGCTCACTGTACCTGAAGGTGCCGAGCTGCGGCAAGTAGAGCGGCACGGACGGGCGCGGCCCCTCGGCGGCAAACTCGGCTCCAATGGTGAAGGTCATGTTGGACGATGGCATCCCATCGGTCGGGAGCTTCAGGCCTGCGTCCCTGGGCACTAGTATTTTGTGCGCACTGAGCTCAGGTACGAATTCTCCTACCGTCAGAGTGAGCAGCGTTGCTTCAAGGTCCCATGAGGCCGCGTCAAAATGCATTGACCGTTCGAGCGCAATGTTCGGGTTACTTTCACCGTGGAAGGCAGGAAGGAAAATAGTAACATGCTCGCCAGGCCACAGATTCATGGTTGGCAAGAAGCTGATTAGCAAATTACTAGTAGAACTCGCGAAAGCTGGATCATAATTCAAGTAGGGGCGGTTAACGCCGAGCTTGTCGCCCCAGAGGCGCCCCACTGCGTTGCTCGTGACGATCGATGTGGAGCGTGTTGGACCGTCCGCTGCGTCTGAAGACATCGTGATATTTGTGTTGTTCCACTTCAGGCCAACTATCGGAAGGTAAATCCCCGCCTCCGGTGCGATGACAGCCGTCACGTTGGTAAGTTTCGGGATGCGCTCAGGCCCTACGTGCAGCACCAGGCTTTCGGTCGTCAAGTTCCAGGAGAAGTGCACATTACTCGCGACCGTCGGGGAGACGGCTGCGGGAAGTGCTGTCTGATAGAGCGCCGACGACGAGAAGAGAGGAAGGTGGAACGTTACCGTCTCATTCGGGTCCAAGTGCATCTGCGCTTGAAAGCGAATCGTGATCTCTGTTGGCTCTGTCAGTGAGAATTCGAGATCCGGCGCGCGCGGGATATAATGCGGCCACGTCAAAAATGACCCAACGGCTTGAAGGATGAGCACTCGCCCCGGAAGTACGGGACCAGAAACCGTTTCGTTTGCTGAGACGAGAACAGATTCGTCGAGGCGGACGCCGTCCTGCGGCAGCGTGATGCCGGCAGACGCCGGAACCTCAACCGTAAGGATCTCATTAGCAAACAGCACTGTCTCCGCGCAAGTAGGTCCCCCGACAGTGAGCGTGAGGGTTACCGAGTCGAGATCCCAGGACGCAAGCACAAGTCGCCCAGCTGGGACTGATTCGACGGCAATGGACTCGACTGAAGCGCCGGTAAAGCGTGGTAGCTCTAGCTTGATCCGTTCGCCGTTCTCCATTTGCATGTTCGGGCGGAAGCGGAAGTGCAACGATGTGACCTCGCCCGCTCGAGGATTCCCGAAGGTCAATTCCGAGATCGTAAAGAACCCCACGGCCTGTGTGAAGGCCAGTGGGAGGCCGGAGACTGAGCCATCGAAAGCATCGGTTGAGATTTTGATAGTGCTCTGGTTTGCTACAACCCCAAGGAGCGGGATTCGAGAACGGCTTTCCTTCAGTACTGTCAGCGTCACAGGAGTTTGCCTCGCGACGTCACGCAGCGCGGTGAAGCGGATGCTTTCAGTGGCCTGGTTCCACGTCCCGTTGCTGAATGTGCCGTTCGGTTCGATGTTTGTAATCATTTCGCCCTCGTTGAAGAGAAAGTCAGGGAGGACCACCTCGACATACTCGCCCGCCACGATCGTCATTTCGCCCATAAAGGAGAATATCATGTCTGACTCCTGCCCAGCTTGCGGCAGAGAGAAGTGCAGGGAGGTTGACGTGGTGAAGGATCCGACAGATGGCGTCGAGTCAAACACTTTCTCTCCGATCGGGCCCGCAGCGCTCACAATTTCGATTGTGAGATCCGACGTGCCACCCTGAATGCCGAAAGGAGGCAGCGAAATATTGGCCGAGACCGGAATGGTGAACTCGACAGGCACATGTGCAGGCAGAGTCTGCCCGCACGCAACTGTGACGTTGAGCAGGAAGGTGTCGCCGCTCCACTGAGCCCAGACCTTGTGGCCCTGAGGCCCATATATGCCGGTAATGCGTGGGACATCAAGTGCCATGAACTTGTTTAGCCTGACGAGGATGTTCTCGAACGATGCGATCGGCGCCTCCGGCGTGAATCGCACCGTGATCGCCGTCGGAAGCCCTGCAGCAAGCGGCGTGAATATTATCTTGGAGGTGTTGCGGACCGTGCCGATCGGCTCCACAGAAATCTCCGCATCGTCCACGCGGCACACGTCGTCGATCACGACCCGTGCAGAGAGCCCCGCTCCGGCAGCGTTGATTCCCTGAGCTCTTGAGAAGTTGGCAACAGAGAATGAGATCGTTTCGCCTGCTGGAACAGCCTCGTCTTGGCGGAGCCGAATAATCAGTGTTTCGCGCGCAGGATCCCATTCGCCCTCGCGCGCATCGATCGGTGCGTAGAAGCGGAGCCACTGCGCGCCCTGGGACGAATCGACGGGTGCAGACGCGCCGGCTGTGTCACATGCGGGCTCTGTGATATTTGAGTGCAGAGTCACCACGAAGTCGCCGCCCGCAGAGGGTAGCACGTTCGCCGCACGCGCAGAGGTACAAACCGAGGCAAAGACCAGGCGGCCAACACTGCCGTTAATGTAATCGAGGTACGCCGGGGCCTCCTCTCGGGCACCATCGCCCGGACAAGTACGGCGTGTGTCGTTGCTCTCTGCGGAGCACCCAGCAGGGCACCTGATGCGATAGCACAGGCTCTCGTTAGAGAGGCCTGCCTGCGCTGCGGACCAGCCACACCCGATGTAGTTCACCTCTGAGAAAGACACACAGGGATGCTCCGGCGTGTGTAAGAACTTCGCTGCAGATGCTCCGAGAACTGTGACGGGGCACACCCCGCTTGTGCATGCGGAGCCATTTGTGGAGTACTCGAATCCCTTGAGCGAAAACTCTAGACGCGTCTCCATGTCGCGCGAGCCCCACTCCCAGGTCTCATACTCCGGTAGATCAGCGGAGAGTTGCACGTCAAATGCCAGCTCAGTTGAAAGTCCGGCGTCCAGCATCGACAGGCTCGCGCGGGGACGCCGGGCAAACAGCCCTCGGCCTTCGACCATTGTGATGGCGCTCGGCGGCACGGGTCCGCTCGCAGCTTCGCAGGCGAGAGTTATGTACTTGCGGTCCGCCTCCAAGAAGCCGGCGGGCAGCCTCAGGCTCGCCGAAGACGGTAGTGAGATCGACACGGCCGCGAGCGCGGGGATAGGAGCGGAGGCCTCGAAGACGAGGGCGTCCGCGCTGCGCAGCTCAGAGACGTCGAGCAGCGCGGTCCCGTTTCCGGGGACCGGGAAGCGGTACTGCACAATCGTGGCATCACGGGGCTCCCAGCGCGCCTCTTCAAATGCTCCAGCTGGGCTTGCAGTGACGGCGACGACTGTGCCCGAGCATAGGGACGGTACGATGCAGGTCCACTCACCTACGCATCGCTCGAAGCCATCCGCGTCCGTGCGGAGCTCGGTACAGTTGAAAACTGCGCGGTTAAGCCCAGGAACCGCAAGAGTGAAACGCGCATCCTGCTCTATATTCATGGTCGGCAAGAACGAGAGGTTCATCGAAGCGGGCTCGCCCGGACAGCCCGGGTCAAGAACAAGACGAGTGTCATTCAGAACGCCGACGGGCTGCGATGCGGCGAGCGACGTGCTTGGCGTAACCAGAATGGGCCCTTCCAGCGCGTCGACTGACACGGTGAAGTTGGCCCAGTCCGCAGGGAAGCCGGCTGCAGGGAGTGTTAATCCCGCAGAGGAGGGCACCACCACAGACACGTGCTCATCTGCATCGACCGGCGCTGCGACAGTGAGGATAAGCTCCGACGTGGCAAGCGACCAATTCGCAGCTTCGAACGTGGCATCGTAGCCGGGCGCGGGGCCGATGCAGAGGACTGCTGAGTCGCCAATGATCAAGGGCAGCACGAATGTGATCGTTTCCTCGGGCGCGAGCCGCATCCTGGGTCGGAAATTGAGGGTAATGCGAGTCGGCGAGCCGGCCATAGCGGGCTCAAATTGGATCGCGGATGAAGTGCCAAAATCTCCTACAGGTTGGGTGTAGATAATCGGCGTGAGCGGATTCACTGCCACGGGACCGTCAGCAGCAGAGCTGCTCAAGCCGATGGTCAGCTGTTTCCAGCGCACGCCGTCGATGGGAACATGAATTCCAAGTTCAGAAGGAACGTCCACATGAACTTCCTCGTTCGGTGCGATGGTGCGACCGACAAAGAACTCGAGTGTTTCGTCGACATTGTTCCAAGTTGCGATGTCGACAGCGTCTCCAGTAGAATTCACGGCCGATTCAGAAGAGTCGCCGTAGAATCCAGGGAGATGTAAAGTGACTGTCTCTCCGGATGCAATTTCCATCAACGGTGTAAAACCAAAACTCATTCCGGTCACCTCCTCGGCCTTGGGGAGAGTGAACGTCAGATTCGTGCTCTCCGTGAAGCTACCGACTGGGTTGACTCTTCTGACAGGAGTCGGGGGGTCAAAAGGAACGACGCCACCCTCGGATTGAGAACCCACGATCAGGTCATCTTGATCTGAGCGAACGCTTCTTGTGGCTTCAGCACGAACACCACTCGAGGGGAGTCGGATGCCTACCGAGGAGGGCACCGTGAGAGAAATTGAATCCAATGACGATGAATCGCCACTTGCAGTGAAAGAGAGCTGCGTGCGCGCGGGTTCCCACGTTGCATCGGTGAAGGCGTCGTCAGTGTCAACAGTAAAGTTGACCATAGCACTAGACGAGCTCGTGAATCCGGGGAGACGAAGAAGGATCACGTCTCCGGGCACAATGCTGAAAAGGCATTCGAAGTCGAAAGTTATCACAGCAGGCAAACTAGAAAGCGAATTGGGTGCTGCGGCGGATGAAAACGTGAGCTCACTGCTGTAAAAAGCACCAACCGGCTGAACGAAGAATTTCACATTACCCGTGAGTTCCACAGGTCCGTCTTCCTGGAGACCAACCGGCCCTGCTAAGAGATCTGCAGAGAGTAGCAATTCGCTGTCCATGTGCACACCTGTCTCTGGAAGTCGAATATCATTCTCCAGTGCGATCGACACTACTATATCCGTCAGCGAGGGCAAATACTCATTGACAGTGAGAACCAGCCTCTCCCCTGACTCTGACCAGCTACCAGTGACAACATCGATGTACTCAATTCCAGTCGAAGTGATTGCAAACGACGTAAGACTAAGTGACACGATATCGTAGCCATTCTTCTGGGAAAACCCTTTTAGGACAAAGTCAATCGCATCATTTTCCCATAGCAGAACATCGAAGGAAAACGTCATATCGATTCCCGACGGTTGGCCGGAGCTTCCCACGTCGAATGTCATTTCCATCGATTCGAGCAGGCCAACTTCTTGAATAGCATCCGATTCAATCACTGAGTGTGCTGGAAATGGCGCAATTGGCGCTTCAATCGCGTTGGTCCATAATTTGATTCTAGGGTCGTTCGGATCCGTCCCCATCTCAGGAATATCCGGCGTTCTGACTTCTTTGTCTCCAATTCTTGCGAAGACCGGGGTGCCGCGTTCGATAGTTGTCGCAAGCTTAAGCGCGTAAGATTTCGTCTGGACACCTCCCAAAACCAAGCCAGTGCAGAGCGAGCTGACATCGCTTCCGGTCCAGTACGCGACCTCAAAAATGCCGGGAGGTTCCGAGAGAACGCGCATATCGCAGATTTGTTCGTCACCCTCGAGGCTAGGCACACGCAAGACGAGGTATTCGCCGGCCTGTATCTTCATGTCAGCAGTGAAGTCAAGGAGAATTTCGATTGACTGCAAGATCTTAGGAGGATCGTACTTCACTGCCGTGTCAAAAAAGGAGCCCACGCCAGGCGTCGACTCCAGTGCGAGGAGAGCGACAGGACCAGCCGCAGCATCTGTTCCAATGAGCAAGTTGTCCTGGTCTGCAGTGAGGCCAATGTCTGGCATTTGGATTCCAGAAAACTTAACAGCAAAGTCCCGCTCGCGACCAGAGCAGCGCCCAATTGTGATTGTCAAGAGCATCTCGTCGAGATCCCAAGTTGCGGTGCCTGCCTCAGGTTCAGGAGAAAGTGGCGCGTCCGTGAATGATGCTCCGGTAAAGTCCGGAAGCATCATCGTTATATGATCACCAGGTGCAAGCGGCATGAATGGCGCAAAAGAAAGTGTCATGTTGTTGACCGTTACACCCTCCCCCAAGAGATCGACGCCTGCGGCGAGCACGTCGAAGTCGATACGTGTGCCACCGAGAGCGCCAATCGCGGGCGTGTGAAAGACCTCTGTCGCGTTGAAAGGGCCGTCACGCGCATTGCTGGAAATCGATGGGAACCGCATCGGATCACACCATGCAGGGGCAGCTGGGACAGCGCCCGTGCTGATTGGATGATTTTCGCACTGGCACAGGGTGCATGCTGCTTGGTCCTGATCGATGCAGTGAGCATTGAAACGTACACCGAAGTAGGGTAGCACCATTCCGAACAAGCGTGGGACAAAAATGAGCACGCGGGTATCGCGCGGAACATCCTCCGCAGCTATGAATGTGATAGTGGATGTCTCGGAGTCCCAAGACGCGTTTGAGAAGGGTTGATAGTCCGACGCGTTTGGAATGACCTCAGGATTCTCCTCCTCAATCGGTACATACCACGTCATGTTGGTCACATTGGTTGCATTCGTGCCATTCGTTTCGTTGCCAAGCAGCGTTGGAAAGGCGACGGAGACATTCGGCGGCGCAAGGTACTCAAGCGAAAATCCAGGGAGATGCAGACTTACGGTCTCGCCCATGGCAATCATCATACGTGGCGTGAACCAGAGCCAGATATTTGAGTGCGTGTGAGCATGGGGGGTGCCGAACATGATCCGGGAGCTTTCTTCAGAGGTTCCAAGCAAAGAACCGAGTGCCGGAAGGTCCCATAATGGAGTTGGAAGCACAGAGCCAGTTTCCGCCTCAGTCGTGATGGTGTAGGATGTGTTCCGGTAGCTGATTCCGCGGAGAGGAATCCTAAAGTCAAAATGATTGGCAGGGACAAAGATTGAGACTTCAGTATTCGGAGGAATTTTCTTAAAGGCTGGAAACTCCAAGCGATCAAGACCGGCGGACCAGAAGGCCGTGCGGAAGTATCCAGGCGGTGTCGAAAAGACTTCGATCTCTTTCTCAATACCGGTGAAGTGCGGCAAGCTTAACGCAACGAATTCGCGCTCGGCGATAGGCATTGTCGCCGAGAACGAGAATGTAATGTCTGATTGATTCCCCGGTATAGGATTGGCGAATGAGATACGGGTGGTGTCTGTAAACGAGCCAACCGGCGTGAAGTCGAAGTCTGTCGGGTATACGACACCAGCGACTGTGTCTGTCTCGATTGTGACTGTTCCCAGCAGCGCGCCTTGTGCAGGTAGGCTAAAGCCCGACGTCGCAGGAATCGAAAACTCAATCATCTCTGCCGCCCCCAGGCCAGATCCAGCTACAAAGCTTAGACGCGAAGCCGCCTGGTCCCACACGGTCTCAAACACTCCAGCTGGCGTCACGTTTGCATAGATTTGGCCGGAAGGAGCATTGAAGCCGACAAGATTCACCAAGATGGCCTCCCCAGCGGCAATGAACATGAGCGGCTCAAATGCACCCGTGATCGTCGCCTTCACAGGAATTCGCGAGCTCGGTGAAACAGGGGGGTCGAATGCGATGCGCTTGACCGCAAACTTGCCGATCGGCTGTAGTTCAAGGAATGGCGTTGGGAGTACCACACCAGTGGGGGAATCAGTGGCAATTGTGTAGGACGGATCGTCCTTACGTATTCCGTCTTCGGCGGCGATAAATCCAAATTCCTCCGGGATATCCACCTCGACAAGTGTCCCGCCATCAAGGCCGGAATCCGTGATAGTGATTACGAGCTGGAAGCGTTCCTCGTCAAACGTGACTGTTCCAGCACGTGGATTGTCATCCGCTTTGATCCCATAGGAAGACGCAAGCCCAGAAGGACGACGAAAGCCAGGGATCACAATCGTGACAGAAGTCCCTGCGCCTAGGTCCATTGTTGGTAAGTACGTGACCTTCACATGCACCGGCGAGTCCGCGCGAGGGGTGCCAGCAAAGGTGAGCGACGTGTGGTCCATAGCACCTACAGCCAACGTGGAAAAGACTGCCGCTGGGATGATGCGACCGTAGACGGAATCTAGCGCGATTAGCAGGCTCTGGGAGTCGCGAGCGACCCCAGTGCTGGGCAGGATAATCTGCTCTGATGCAGGTACGCGCAGTTCGATGTTGGCTGCAAACGGGATCGGGCTGCCGACCGTAAAGACCAGGCTTGCCGGGTCTGGAACCCAAGACGCACCCGAGAAGAGCCCGGATGTGCCGCCGCTCATAGTAGACAGGACCTGCACAGGCGCAGTCGAGTTGCGCTCGAGGCTCGGGAGGAACAGCGTGAGCTTGTCCCCTGGCTCCATGGCGGTGGTGGCCGTGAAGTTGAGAATAATGGCGGTCGCTGAGGAGATACGCGGGGGGTCCCAGGAAAGCGCAGCTGATGTAAAAGAGGCGACGCCAGGCACTACGTGGATGCTCTCGACGGGAAGAGGTCCACGCGAAGCGTTCGCCTGCACTGTCAGAGCAGGGTCTCCAGAGAGTAGGCCGAGCGAGG
>ENA-UOXV01001162-UOXV01001162.1-marine-metagenome-genome-assembly--contig:-NODE-1162-length-37391-cov-6.359037_pt1 | contig 37391 bp, 27 predicted proteins | sample MGYA00238165_ERZ766961 | MGnify/ENA primary metagenome ERZ766961 (study PRJEB28924, sample SAMN03173240) | marine metagenome | biome: Marine; feature: Water; material: Subsurface seawater | place: North... | reverse complement strand
CATTGGTTTCGTTCGTGTGCATCTGAACGACGAAGAAACCACATCCAAGCAGAAACCATTCCCGCCGTAATAATTTCAAGTTTATTTGAACCAACTATATTATGAAATGACTGTTCGTATGCAGATTTAATGAGGAATGTCTGTTCGTTTCGAGCAAATATGTCCACTTCATCCTCGTCTAAAAACGCATATGTTGATATAATATGAATATCGGGACTCCAATCACTTCGTTTGTTTGGATACTCCGTATTCAGTATATCTCTTCCTGGGGGCGTATGAAGAAATCTATAAAAATTGTGTTCTGGGACACCTTTATTTGACTGTACGTATAAAGTCGGTATATTTGGGTCGTACGACGTATTCATCACGTCTCTAATAACAAATAATTCGCGTACGGGTCGAAATGTAATTTTTATATGTAGTTCATTATACTGAAGACTGACCAGAGGAAATGCCAATTTACTAGATAGAGTAAACCAACTATTTATTGGAATATACAATTTACGGCCACGAATAGACGGTTCCGCTGCCGCCCCGTCACTTGAGTAAGCGGTTGGATATTGCTTTCTCCGTTCGAAACAGTTCGCGGGGTCGTTCATTTCCGCCGTGTTACCAGACATTTCATTATACAATGTACGCTTCGTAACACCGAAATCACGATGAACAATATTATGTAGATAATTTCCAGTATATTTTTGAATCAATTGACTTCCAACTGATATTTCTATATCTTTAATCATTTGCGTTCCCAAATCTTCTATCCATTTGAATTCATATGGCCGCCATCGGGTAGCATTCGATGCATCCGATGGATTATCTGTTTCTGTTGGTTCGTTTTCACTTGATGGGGGAATTGTTGGACTCCATATATGAGGCATATTCACTACAATATACGAATCCATCAGTAAATCGGCGTATCGAGGAACTTTAAAATCGAATGTTGTCTCGCTATCCATATCGAGCGTCCTTGATCCATCAAAATCTATTCTGAATTTCTGAAGTCCAAAATTTGTATGTTTGGCATAGGTTGTTTTGAAATGTGTCTTGGTTGGATTCCCATGAATGAATATATTTTGGTCTCCATACGCGATTATATTTAGTAATCCACCAGGCATTGTATAGGTATGTGTATTACAATATGTGTATATACTATTTAACTAATATTTATATTCGAGTGAAACTATAGTAGTTAGATAATACAAATTTATAAAATGTATACACAACCACCGATACCTTCAATATCAAATATCGATAATGTTATGAAAATAGGGAATGTTATAACGGATGCATATAATACGGCAAAAAATGACGTTGTAATGGCAAGTATTCTAATACTATTATTGGTGATATTTATTCAAATAGTATATGTATGGATCATTTTTTCAGACAAGGTTGCTGGTATAGAGGCGTTCAGTGGTAAACATAACGCCGAGTCGGGGAATTGGTTATGTGACTATTATTTCAAAACTGCTCATAATGCGTGTGCTTCGAATAATATAGTACATACACCAATATCAACAACAACCCTTCAATCTGTAATTAGTAAGGGGTATAGATGTTTGGATTTCGAAATATTCTCATTAAAGGGCGTACCCGTCGTCGCAACATCTTCTTCAAAAGATCCAAATACATTTGAAAGTCTAAATGTAATACCATTTGCGTCTTGTATAAAGACAATTAATTCACACGCATTCAATTCTGGAACAGTAAACGGTGATGCGAATTCTCCTTTATTTATTAATATTAGACTAAAAACACAACACTCTAATATTGTGGATAAAATTGCAACGTTGGTATCAAAAATTAAAAACAGGTACGGAGGGCATTACACTGATACAAAAGACATTTCAAAACGAGATATTGGAAATTTTTATGGAAAAGCCGTCATAATGGTTGATGGAAATGGTGGTACAGGTGCACTTGTCAAAAGTAGTGATTTAAATGATTTGGTTCATATAATGTATGGTACAACATATAACCACGCATTGTATATGGATGAAATTATTCGATCATCCGATGCATTTAAAATACAAACACAAACAAACCTAACAATGGTATACCCTGTATTATCTTCTACCGCAGAAAACTCTGATCCAGAAATAGGATTCAATTCAGGAGTTCAGTTTGTTAGTATTAAAGATGGGGTCGTCGACGCATATCACGACTTTTATACAAAAGAGTTTGCTGTTAAATCTGTTGGCCGCAACGGTAATATGATTCTTAAGCCAACCAATTTACGCCATAAAGAAGAAGATACAATTCTACCACCAGACCCGAATATAGAAAGACGTCGAATCGAACTAGAAAATGCCGACAAGGAACTTAGTAAACTGTCCGCTGGATTTATCAAACGGTGATGTGTATAATAAACTACATAAATAGAATCATTGTATATATAACAATACAATGAACAAATTACAACAATTTTGCACCATACCATTGGGAATGGTTACTGGGTTAGAAGAATATACATTATTAAAAATAAATGATAAAAAATTCACAAAATATAAATGTATGGAATCTAATCGTATCAATACAACCGAATCATCCACCACTAATCGTATCAATACAACCGAATCATCCACCACTAATCGTATCAATACAACCGAATCATCCACCACAGCACCAACGCGCCACGATACGTTATTCTGGTGTATTTACATAATGATGTATGGTGTGGATCAATATGAGTTTGGTGATCGGTCGGCATTTACAATTGAAAAAAAAACTAAATTCGAAATGATTGAGCGTATTCGTATTAATAATGATGCGCTTAAGGCAGTTGGAATAAATTCTACTGAAGTTATTGATACAATTTTAAACCAGCGCAGAATTGATATAATCGCCGCATACGCGATTGTACATACATATGAACTCAATGTGATATTCGAATTCACTCATACATTTATTAGGAATACAAATAAAATCGACAATGTACATATTATCAGTCCGATTGATGTTTCTGGTGCAAGAAAATATAAAATAATCAATGCAGATGGAACTGACGTCGTTAATACTAAATATGAAATCACTGATTTGAAAAAACCAATAAAAGGATTCTCCGTATATTCGTTACCAGATTTACAATCATTCGCAGAGAAGGTTGGTATAAAGATTTATACCGATTCAGGTAAAAAAAAGACAAAGCGCGTCTTATACGATGATATTTCACACCGAATTATTATGTAAAAATGGTCGATTTTTCAAAATAAAATTGATTTTGATATAAATGGATTGTCTTACTATATTATAATAGTACAACAATCATGAGCGGTATATATGGCAAACCCCAATATGGGAATAATCCACATATAAAAACAAATAATCGTGACAGAGATACAATGAAACCAATGGCAACGAAAAAGGAAATATCCGAATTTTTCAAAACATACTTAGAGTCGGTTATGTATGATTCAAATAATGAATTGGAAGTCCGATTCGGTACCCGTGGAAATAAAAAACCATTCTTGAAAAACGACTACGACAATGTGGTGAGACGGCTATTGTCTGCAGGGTTTTCTGTTCAGGCCGATCAATCACTACTTCGTATTCAGAATCAATATACAAATAAAAAATCGGGAGAAACCAAAATGTCAAATATCCGAACAGAATTAACTGGTATCCCAAATATTCAAGCATACTGTCGCACAAATTCAATTCCTGCAAATCCAAGCAGTAATGGTATTATATTCAATCAGAAAATGGGATTTAAATCAAGTCATGTCGGACAATTTATCCAACCACTCGAATTTGACGATTTTAACTTTCGAATTGCTCTTCAAGTTGAAAATATTCTCGGTGAGTCATCTCCACTTGTTCAAGGTATGATTCGAGATTGGAACGATAGTAAGAAAACATTTCGATATATAAATCGTGTATCATTCCACCATAAAAATTTCCCATTTAAAGTTGATATGAGTATGGTAAAAAGTTCAAAATCATCTGGGGGAAGGGGTCCGAATAGAGGAAATTATTCTATTCCCACATTTAAAATCGATGAATCGGGAGTATTCAATCAACCAGTTTCATACGAAATGGAGATTGAAATGCTGAATCCGATAATCGAAGAAGATAGACTATCAGCCGTACCAAAATACAATACCCCAGATACGGTATATGCATCGCTCCGAAAAGGCATTCAGATCGTGTTGTCTGGGCTCCAAGGAACGAATTTCCCAATTTCATACAAGGAACAACAAACTGTTTTACGGGATTATATGCGAACTGTTCACGGGGATTCGGATGATATTCATAGAAATATTCGTTCTGCCGATTTCATCGGTCCATCATCTGTTACATTGCGACTGAAAAATATTGTCCCCGAAAATCCCAATCTGTCGACTGTTAATATTCGATCCAACTATACAGTAACAGAAAAGGCCGATGGAGATCGTAAAATCTTATTCGTATCCCCTAATCGCAAAGTATATTTAATAACAACGGCAATGAATAGTGAGTTTACGGGAATGATGGTTGATTCAAACGAATGGGTTAATACGATATTGGACGGCGAACATATCCCAAGAAATCGTCGGGGGGAGTTTATTAATTTATACGCGGCATTTGATATTTATTATCACAAGGGACGAGACGTAAGACAGAACCACTTTGTTGATTTGGAGGGAGTTCAGACCGATGGCAAGAAAATGACTTCAACAATGATGGAAAATTACCGTTTACCTCTTTTACAGAAAACAATCGCAGGACTAAAATTCATCCCTTTTACTGCACAAAAAACGAGCGCACTACCAATGCGAGTAATATCCAAATCATTCCAGGGATCGGCAGTCCACCCAATTTTCGATAGTTGTGCAAAGATATTGCGCAATATGGAGACCGAATCATTCGAATATGAGACCGACGGATTAATCTTCACCCCCGCAAATACAGGAGTTGGTCGAGAAGATTCCGTCATCGGACCATCTCCCAATCGTAAAGTGACTTGGAACAGATCATTCAAATGGAAACCACCCGAATTCAATACAGTGGATTTTCTTGTGACATTTGAGAAGAATGTCGGAGGCGAAGATATGACGCGATGGGTTGCTGGATCAGATTCAACCCAGTCAGGACAAATTCAACAGTTCAAGACAATGCAATTGCGTGTGGGGTTCGACACGGAACGATATGGGTATAATAACCCGTGTGGAGATATAATGGATGACCGCCTTACTGAATATAGTGGTGGGGCTGTAAACGATCGAACCAAACCAAACGATCGATCCAAACCAAACGATCGATCCAAACCAAACGATCGATCCAACCTATCATATATTCCTGCATTATTCTATCCAACCGAACCGTATGACGAGAGTGCACATAAAAGCAATAGTTATGTATCGATTGGATCGGATGGAACTGGTAGAATGTTTGCAGAAAACGGTGAAGTTATGGAAGATGAAACAGTAATCGAATTCCGATATGACCTTGATGCGGAACCAGGATGGCGATGGAAACCAATTCGGGTCCGTCACGACAAGACAGAAGATTATCGTCGGGGAGATAGAAAATTTGGAAATGATTACAATGTTGCCAACAATAATTGGCATTCGATTCATACTCCAGTTACACCTCTAATGTTGAGTACTGGGGGAGATATTCCAGATACAGCGGATGATAGTGAGACATATTACGCAACTAGTGATTTGGCGGGACGAAGTCAGACCCGTGGTCTACGGGATTTCCACAATTTATTCGTGAAAAGATTCTTAGTGAACATAGCGTCTAATTCGGGCGATACGATGATAGATTTCGCAGTTGGGAAGGGTGGTGATATACCGAAATGGATTCACGGTAAATTATCATTTGTATATGGATTGGATATATCGGTCGATAATATTGAGAACAAGTCGGACGGATGTTGTGCCAGATATTTGAATTATAGGACGAAGTATCATACTGTACCAGACTGTATATTTGCTCACGCGGACAGTGGAAAATTAATTCGCAACGGAGACGCATTTTATAGCGATCGAGGAGGAATGACCAACGATGCATTGGTTGGGAAGGGGAAGAAGGATAGTTCGGTACTTGGAAAGGGTGTGTATAGAATGTATGGACGAGTTAAAGATGGATTTGATGTTGCATCTATTCAATTCGCGCTTCATTACATGTGCAAGGATGTGGTCACATTCCATAATTTCATACGAAATGTTTGTGAGAATGTAAAGAATGGAGGATATTTCATCGCAACGTGTTACGATGGACCATCGATTATTACAAAACTGCGAAATAAAGAACTTGGTGCAGAATCGGCATTGTACCGAAATAAGAAGAAAATATGGGGAGTTACAAAACAATATACAGATGAATCATTTATTCCCGACGAAACATCGCTCGGAAAGGCTATTGATGTATTTCAAGAAACAATAAACAAGGTATTTCGGGAATATTTAGTACACCCAACATATTTGGTGGAGACGTTTGGTCATTACGGGTTTGATCTTGTTACTAGCGAAGATATGCCAACAGCGGGTGGTGGGACAGGATTATTTTCCGAACTACACCGTCGTATGCTCGATACGACGGCATCAGATACTAATATTAGAAATTATGGAACAGCAAATAGGATGAGTATAGAAGAACGTGAAATTTCGTTTCTAAATCGGTATTATATTTTGAAGAAGAACCGCGTAGTGGACGCAAAGGCAATATACGAGAAACTAATAAAGTGAATATGTTGATTGGGGGACTAGATGTTGTCCTGATATACAGTCGATCGGCTGTATATAAATAATTATTATATATCGATGATGTAACAATTATTGGAGTTCTAGACAAATGGTCAGACTAGACAAGTTATTCAATCGATTTTTTAATACCAATACGAAAAGTAATGCAGATAAAAGGAATGCACGTAAAAAGGCACTTGAAAATCAGCACACGAATTACTTGAATGCGTGTTTTATTACATTCGTGAAGATGATCGTGTGGGCATATATTGGGGTAATGATTTCCACGTTAGCAACAACAACCGAAGGGATTGACTTCGTCCGTTCTTATTTTCCGAGTGATGTTAAAAATGCACCGTATACATCAACTGATAATGGCAAATCGTACTGGGCAATGTCGGGGGAAGAAGGATTATCGCGGATTCCGTATAATTTATTAGGGAAAAATGACAATGCTTTGCTTGATTCATATACAAGGAACAATAATATGCTGTTACTCCAATCTATTTTACATTTTCCCTTGTGGATTGCAATTAAAAAATGGGTGTCGGACACGACGACACAATCATTTTCTATAACCAGGGATATAACAAAAACTATGTTCGGTGCGGGAGGCGATCGTTCGAACGGAACCGATGCATCCGATGCATCCGATGCATCCGACGGATCTGGTTGGGTACAAGCATTGGGTATCTTATTTGGGCCCGCTTACTTTGGTGCGTTGATACTGTTCATCGTACCAGCATTAATGTCTATCGGTGGAATTGTTGGTAGTCAATTTATAATTAATCGTGGATGGTTTGCATTTATGTTATTCCCACTTTTTATTGCGCTGGGGGGATTGAGTATTTCCGTATTTATAGCTCAATTGATTGGATTGGTAGTTGTTCCATTGACCAACAAACCATTCAGAGAAAAAATGACAAAAATGTTAAAAGATTCTCATTTGTATTTCCTTATTTTATTTCTTGGTATAAGTGGATTTTCGAACGGTACATCATATCTCGTCGATACTCAGTCGAAAAATATCAATTATGGGTTAACTAGTTGTGCGATTTTATATTTCTTGAATAAAATTAGAACTAGTGGATTTGTAAAAGACCAACCAACCCAATAATGTAGTTATGTGTAATATAGTTCGTATCAATCGAAGGTTCGTATCAATCGAAGGTTCGATAATATATAAAACGATATGATATATATATGTTATTCATATATATATCTTATCCACCAAACAATTAAATGGTCAAGAAAACTAATAAACGTAAATGTATCGATAAACAAGCCAAATATAAAAAGAAATATCCTTTTGTTTCTGTGTGTACTCCAACATTTAATCGTAGACCATTTATAAAAGCAATGGTTGATTGTTTCACCAATCAAACATACCCAATGGACCGTATGGAGTGGATCATAATTGACGACGGTACGGACAAAATTGGTGATATGCTCGAACAGTACGATATATCAGGAATCAAGTATTTTTCGATTGATGAAAAGATGACACTTGGTCGAAAACGGAACATGATGCATGAAAAATCAGTTGGTGAAATTATAGTATATATGGACGACGACGATTACTATCCACCAGAGCGCGTATCACATGCGGTCGATACATTGAACCGACATCCGTCTGCCCTATGTGCAGGGAGTAGTGAATTGTATGTATGGTTTGAGCATATAAATCGAATGGTCCAATTTGGTCCATATGGACCAAATCACGCGACCGCGGGTACATTTGCATTTAGGCGCAGAATGCTAGATACATCGGTATATGATAATGACGCTTCTTTAGCAGAAGAGAAATTCTTCCTTCGGAATTACACTGTTCCATTTGTGCAATTGGATCCAAAAAAAACAATCCTTGTCGTGGCACACGACCATAACACATTCGACAAGAAAACATTACTCGTTAATATGAAAAATAATCCAGTACAAAAATATGTTGATATTACTGTAGATAGTATTATAAAAGATCCAATTGCCGCCGAATTCTATAAATCAGTGAACATGTTACTGGTCGACTATGCTGCGGGTAGACCCGATATGAAACCCGATGTGTTATCGCAAATGACCCAAATGAAAGAGAATCGTGATAAACAAAAATCTGCTATGGCTGTCATTAAACCGACCACCAATGACAATACAACAATATCTCTTCAGAACGGAAATGTCCCTCTCGGGATAGAAATGTCCCTGAAAAATGGAGAACTTGTGAATCTTACTGCGAATCAGGTGATTGATGTTATTAAGAAACAATCCATTGAAATTAATCGACTTAATGAAAAAATAAAACATTTGGAAGAATCAAAAATAGATGGACAATGATGCAGCAGCAAAAACGATATACAAAAGGGTCTAGATATACATCCCCTATTATATATATACAGTTAATACCACATCAATGTCATCATCAATCACAGATAACACAGACGATTATTCCACTACCAGTACATACGACCAAATCGATAGTGGTGACCACTACATGAGGGTCAACAACAGTACTTTGACACCATCAAATAATCCAAATAAATTTGCCGTGAATGCTATAACTGGTATTAAATATGAAGGAATCTATACCCAGTCTATTGAAAGTAAACAATTATTTACAGTACTTGATGCAACATCCCGTGCCAAGACTGTTGTTGTCAATGGGGTTAAAACCGTAGTACATTCATCGGATCCAGATAGGTATTATTACGATAGTCAAGGGGAATATATGCGTTCAGTTAAACGCCGTTGTGTTAGTGCCGATATGTAGATAATAGGTACAACGATCGAATTCAAATTCAAATTCAAATTCAAATTCAAATGATATAAATATATCCAACCTATTATATGTATCAGATACACTAATACATATAATGTCATCCAATGGACCAACAAAAACTGAAATAGTAGAACATATTAAGGAATGGATTTCTATTGATATAGAATTGAAACGGAATCAAAAGGCAGCAAAAGATTTACGTGCTAAAAAAAAACACTACACTACGAGATTAGTCGATATAATGCGAACCAATGAAATCGATTGTTTTGATGTAAAAGATGGAAAATTGTTATATACTAAAACCAAAACTAGAGGACCATTGGGGAAGAAACATCTGCACGCCGCATTGGACGCATATTTCAAAAATAACGATTCTGTCGCCACATCAGAATTGACTGCATTTATTTTAGATTCACGACAAATTAATGAGAATGAAACTGTTCGAATGAAATGATTTAAATTTTATATTATAGAATTACACCATCTATACCAGATGGGTCGTGTTATACGATAAATAATTATTCGTTCGCACATATAAAAATACTATTCAATTAGAATACTATTTTTCATTTAGAAGATAGTTTTATCTCCCCCCCATCGCGTTGTTATTTTCCGCTTGCGAGTGAAAAAGTTAATTCCATCCATACCAGTTATGTCGTGATGCCCTGTAACATTGCTCAAATTATTCCCCCCAAAAGAAAATGGTTCCCTAGGTACAGGCACACCAACATTGACACCAATCATTCCTGCTTGGAATCGAGATGTCGCGTATTCTGCGTGGGCACCCGACTGTGTGTATACGACCGCGCCATTACCGAATTCCGAGTCATTTTCATGTTTAATTGCATCATCAATTGAATTACATTCGACTACCACTAGCACTGGTCCGAATACCTCTGTATTCGCTAACCAGTGTCTTTTATTTGGTACTTCTATTCCGTCAACAATCATACTCCTTTTAACGCGGATAATAGTTGGACGAAATGTATTTATCGTTCCCGTCCCACCATCCAATAATATTTCACATTCAGGGTCCTTTCTTGCTCTATCGACAACTTGGTTGATATTATTGGTCGATGCCTTATCGATGAGACGAGTTATCGGTGTTTTGTTAGCAATACTAACAATATTGTCTATAACGTCGTCTCCGATACCAACTGTACATAATACACTCGCAGCCATACAACGTTGGCCAGAGCATCCACAGAACGACGAAACTATATCACGTGCGGCCAGTTCCATATCTGCGTCAGGCAACAATACTAAATGATTATTTGCTCCACCGAGACATACTGCCTTTTTTCCGTGCTGTTGTGCCATATCTCCGACGATTTTAGCAATAGGAGATGAACCAACGAATGTAACCGCTCGAATATCGGGGTGTGTGACCAATTTATTTACTGTATCGACTCCTCCGTGAGCCAAACTGAATACTCCTTCTGGAAACCCAGCTTCTTGGGATAATTCTAATATACGGTCCAGTGTACGCGGTACCTTTTCGGAAGGTTTCACTACAATACAATTGCCCGAAACCAATGCGAGTGGAATTGTCCAGAAAGGAACCATCATTGGAAAGTTGAATGGGCATATACTAGTCACTACACCCAATGCCTCGTGTGACTCTTCACAGTAAACCCCTTTACTTACTTCCAATTTCTTTCCAGCCATCAACACCGCCCCCGCCTCGGAATACTCCAATGTTTCTAATCCCTTCTCTATTTCTGCGCGAGCCTCATTAAGATTTTTTCCATGTTCAACAGTAATCAAATTAGTTAGATTATACATATCACTGACAATCAGTGATTTAAATTTTGTCAAATGTTTTACTCGATCCCTAATTGGCAGTTTACTCCAATATGGAAATGCGCGTTTGGCAACAGATACAATTTCTGGTACAGTTTTATAAGACATTTTACCTTATAAATTTATTGTAATTCGATACAATGGAACGAATTACAATGAATCGGATTACAATGGAACGAATTACAATGGAACGGATTACAATATACAATGAATGGAAATTATTTATGATTATTTCTTGCTAACACGACGACGTATAGTAGAACGCCTTGACTTACGATTTTTTGTGTGAGATGTACGACCGATTGTTCTACGTCGACTAGTTGCACGTTTCTTTATTTTTTTTTTGATTGACCTTGTTGGACGACGACGTCCACCTCCCCTATTAATGTTCCACTTATCCAGTATGGACACTGATTTTTGTGGTGTTGTTGGTGGTGGTGGTAGAGTATTAACAGATCCTAATATCTGACCAGATTTGCGCGAAATTGACCCGTCAATATTCTCCAGTTTGTTTTTAAGGGTTATAAGTTTACTATTTAATCGAACAACATTTTGTTCGGCATCAGTAAGAGATTTCCTCATTTTTTCTTCATTTGCGTTTAAATTTGCAAGGTTCTGATTACATTGGGACAATTCTGTTTCTAATTTAGCCACTTTTGCAGAATCAACCTTATCCTTATCTGTCGCCACACGAATCTTCTCATTGAGTCCTACAATGGTTTCTTCTATTGATCGTTTCTCTCTGTCCCATTTATCTTTATCCTCTATTAATGTCTTGTTTTTCAATACTTCCTCATTGAATTTGTTTTCCAGTTCAGCAATTGTCGCCTGTAGCTTTTTTGTTTCGGTCGCGTGAGCGGTTATTTTATTCAGGGCATTTGTATCAGACACATCCTTATTATGGATCAATGTTTTTATTGATTCTTCTATCTTATTGCTATATTGATCACACGCATCAATTAGTCCTTGCGTCTTTGAAATCTCAGAAGTGAGCCCTTCTGTTATTTTGAAGAAATCTGTTAATGTATTCATTAATATTACAACTATACTATAAATATATTATAACGGTCGTTCTATTCAATCGTTCTTTCTAACCGTTTCAGTTCGTCTAATATATCTCGTTGTTTCGCCAATGACCGCTCCATTTGGGCATTTGTCAATTGTTGTTCCTGCGTCATATTATCTATATAAGAAGTAATATTATTCAAAATTTTTATCTTTTCGCGCGTCATTTTCTCAATTTCCATATTGAACGCACGATAGTTATCCTTAACATCTGTCAAATATATATTATTCTTCTCAATGCTTTCTAGATATTTCTGTGATTGAATCATTTTTTGTATATGATCACGTGCTGTAAACGCCGATTTTAATATCTTCATATCAAAATTAGCCAATTCAGTTGGCGTCATGTTGTCTGGTTGATCTGGAATAATCAATTCATCGTGTACATTTTTAAGAGTAATTCTATTATTCATATGTATCGTTACAATGGGGATTTAAATAATATAAAGATATTATACCAATTATTGTATATAATGTATAACAACATAACATCTCCTGATCCTATAGAAACTTGTTGCTTGGATGAATCCAATTCACTAATTATAGATATTCCCGATCATACTGATTCTGGGTCATATAGGTCAACAATACCCGATACAATTACAAAATCAGTTTCTGACGGAGTGAACCAGATTTTATGCGAATTTGATATACTAGAAAATACAACAAATGAATTATGTATAGTTGGAACCAGTGATTCGAATCAAGCGAATCAAGCGAATCAAGCGAATCAAGCGAATCAAGCGAATCAATCGAATCAATTGAGTAAAATAAAAGAAGAACCACTTCTTACCGAATCAACCGATCGGTTTGTTATGTTCCCTATTGTAGATGATGCGGTGTGGAAAATGTATAAAAAACAGGTGGATTGTTTCTGGCGAGCCGAGGAAGTCGATTTATCAAAAGATGTTGCCCACTGGAATGGATTGACTGTTTCAGAGCGCGGTTTTATTAAATCAATAATCGCATTCTTCGCTTCGTCTGATGGTATTGTATTGGAAAATTTAGCAATTCGGTTCATGGGCGATGTCCAATTATCTGAAGCGAGGGCGTTCTATGGATTCCAAATTGCAATGGAGAATATTCATTCAGAAATGTACAGTCTACTTATCGATACATTGATTGATACAACGGATGAAAAGAATATGTTATTTAAATCAATCGACACGTATCCGTGTATCCGACGAAAAGCAGATTGGGCGCGCAATTGGATTGATGATAAAAAATCAACATTTGCAACCCGACTTATTGCCTTCGCGTGCATTGAAGGAATATTCTTTTCGGGGGCATTTTGTTCTATATATTGGTTGAAACGACGTGGCGTTATGCCTGGGCTCACATTTTCAAATGAACTTATCAGTCGCGATGAAGCGTTACACACTGAATTCGCTGTATTGTTATATTCGCGTCTCAAAAATAGACTAGATGAATCTACGATACATGATATTATTAAAGATGCTGTTAATATCGAACAAGAATTTATTTGTGAAGCGTTACCTTGTCGTCTTATAGGTATGAATTCGTCAATGATGTCGCGATACATTGAGTTTGTTGCCGATCGATTGGTCGTCCAATTGGGATATAATAAGATATATGAAACAGCAAATCCGTTTGATTTCATGGAGATGATTAGTATTGAAGGGAAAACAAATTTCTTCGAGAAACGGACTGGTGAATATGCTCTTGCGGATAAATCCAAGTCCGATGATATTTTCGATATTGGAGGAGATTTTTGAGAAAATAATAATAATCGAAATACCTTGGAAATTAGATGAAAAATGGATAAATACGATATGTAACTGATTCAATAATACACACATACTGATAATTTATTAATATATGTGCATTACACAAATTCGATGTGCATTACACAAATTCGATGTACATAATCTAAATATATAATGATATATAACGATATATAACGACATAATCAACGCTGTATACGGGATATGAATATAAAAATGTGGGCGAAATATCCAATTACAAGGATTGCTCTTCGTACTGGAACAACCCCATTTGGAATAAACAAATCATCGACAAAAATGGATTGTAAATATATTATTCCCACCGAAACACATTTGGGTATGTGTACAAAAGAATTTACCCTGGGGTGTATTCATGCATTCCATACTTTCCGTAATGATTTCGTAAACAATAACATTGATAATATCGTTACATACACAACTCCTAATATACAAACTCTTATTTCGGATCAAATACACGGGAATTCTCGGTATATACAAAAAATGAAATGTTCAAATCTGCGAACCAATATATTGGATGTGTATGTTGGTGAGGGATTCGTCCAACGCAATCATTATACAATGGGATTTATTCGTGCTCGAGATTTCACGGATGGAATGTATGGTCCCGAGAAGTTTATATTACATCCGTGTGAGAAGCGATTTGTATGGGTATCATACGAATACGATGAGACATATAGTATATGGCAGAAGGATATGAATGGTGAGCCAGCTAGCGAACCATTGCATAACGATACGAGCTCTGTAATGCACGCAATAAAATTCGAACAGGATATTGATGTTATTGGTGGGGATACTATTGTGGACACAGAATGGGTTATATCGGGAATCAACGGGTACGAGTGAAAATCGTCCATACCGATTGATTCCTGATATAAAAAATATCGTTCCACCGATATATAATTTGATTGTGCGACAGCGATACTGCAGCGATGTATTTAAATGACTAACAGCTCATTCGCCATTTGCGAAAATGGCGCTGGAACCGACGCAATCCACCAGTTCTATCGATTGCAATGTATTCCTTTCCCTCAGGCAATTCAATTACTCGTGCCAATATGATTTGAAAATCAGCCGAACCATTGTTTGGTGCGACCAGTTTCCTGTAATTACGAATCGTCATATCGGTTTCCAATAATTTAGGAAGTAAATTGTTGTATGATCGATTCAACATTCTGATAGCAAATTCATGTTCGCCGCAGTAAAAGTCATCAACACTGTACGCAGAATGAACGAGCGAATACCTATCAATATTAGGTGAACTGTTATCGGTTTGTCCGTGTATAGCTGGATGAAATGGTTCAATTAGAACAATGTGTAGTTGGGACTGATCAAGAATATCATAGTGCGATTCGTTGTATTCGACACTATCCATATCAGATGAAATACTAATATTAAGAGTTTCGGTCATTGTAAAACTATAGGGATGAGATGAAGGTTATATTTAATATATGATTCAATCATAAAAATAAATCAATTTTATAATAGAAGATGATTTTTTTGTCATAATATTGAATATATAAAAAGTTTTGTCTATATATACTATATACAATGAAGTTCGATACAAAATCACTCTTGAAAGATAAGCGGGTTTTATATACTGTAGCGGGACTCAGTTTGGTTAATATGATCGGTTATATGTCCAATCGGAATTACGAAGCATTGATTATTTTCTTTATATTAATGTTAGTCGCGTCTAGATTCACCAAAAATATGATACTTATAATGGGTATTGCTTTATTCGGAGCGAATTTATTAATTGCCAGTGGTCGCGGTAAAGGTAGGTTATTTGAGGGATTTAATGACGATAAAGATCCTGCCACCACAGACGACGAAGAATCTGACGAAGAATCTGAAGAAGAAAAAGATGGTGATGACGCGATTGTTTTGCCTGTCTTGCCTGTCCCTGATAAGAAAGATAAGAAAAAGAAGAAAAAGAAAAATGATAAAAAATCTTCCGAAGCATTTGATTCTGGCGATCATGATGTAGATTTTGCCGCCACTCTCGAACAAGCGTATGGGAAGATAGACAATATGTTGGGTGCAGATGGTGGAAAAAAATGGGGTGACCATATGGACAGTTTATTCAAAAAACAAAGTAAATTATTAACTAATATAAACAAAATGGAGCCATTGATGGAAAAGATGGGTGGAATGGCTGAAAAAACACAAGCAATGAGTGGGATGTTGGAAAAGTTTGGCGGAGCAGAAAAGAAAAAGTAATCTAATATAACGGGGAAGTCCTTAGTAAATTTTGTTTTTATTTAACAAAATTTATTTCATCGTATCGAATGTATCGAATCTATCGAATGTATCGAATCTATCGAATGTATCGAATCTATCGAATGATCTATTCATCCACAAACACCAGTTTCAATACCTCCTCGATTCTGTCAACTGGATAAAATGTCATTTCAGAAATACCAGGCATATCACTATATTTCTCAATAAAATCATCAAAATCCCGTTTGTTCTCTTCTGGATAAATCACTTCCTTTACGCCCGCTCGGGCAGCACCAAGTATCTTGAGGTCGAGGCCACCAATAGCTGTGACACGGCCTTGGAGACACATTTCACCAGTAATAGATAATGAATTTTTAATGCGACGGCCCGTCATCAGACTATACATTACAATAGTGATTGCTGTTCCAGCAGATGGTCCGTCTTTGGGAACCGCTCCCTCGGGACAATGAATATGAATTCCGTTTTTTATTACTTCCCCGTTCATAGCTTTCATACAAATATCTTGTTCTTCGGTAGATAACAACGACCAAGCAAGTGTTTTTGCCACTGACATACTTTCTTTCATTACGTCGCCTTGCATACCAGTCAGTTTCAGTTCAAGTGCTGCTCCCGACGGGAATTTTCTCGATTCAATTGGGAGGACACCACCTTGTCCTGCCGCATTCGCCCACATACCATTAATAACTCCAACCGCTGGCTCGGAATTAATCATCTTCTCGCGAATAGAATGACGTTCTTTGAGGAAATTATTCTTCACCATATCGGTAGTGACAACCACAACACCATTGCTGACGGTGGATGATACACTATCAGAATTCTGAAGATTCATCAAATTAATTTCCGATACGATTTCAAACAGGATCTCTTTCAGTTTTCTCACACCAGGTTCGCACGTATATTCGTGGATAATAAATTTCACAACATCTTCTGAAATATCAACCGAATTATCTAATTTAAATCTAGTCAATAATTCAGGAAGCATTTGAGTTTTTACAATATTAACTTTTTCCGATTCATCCAATGCACCAAATTTAACACGATGAATTCTATCGAGCAATACCCGATCGATTGCAGAAACATCATTGTATGAAAACACAAACAACACTTTAGATAAATCAATATCAATTCCACTAAAATATTTATCGTGGAACGCACTATTTTGGGTCGGGTCAACCAAGTGTGTCAAAATACCAATAATCTCTCTTCCGTGTTCCGTTTTACTGATTTTATCAACTTCATCAATGAATATAATTGGATTTGATACTTTCGTATCCATTAGAATACTGACAATTCGACCCCACGTTGCACCAACATATGTGTAATTATGCCCTTCGAATGTACTACCATTCGACGATCCACCGACACCAATAAATGCAAATGGACGAGTCGATCCATCAGTATCAACCAAACAGTTTGCAATACCATATTTCGCCAAACTTGTTTTTCCAACTCCAGGTGGTCCTTCGAATCCAAATACATATCCACCATTGTCACCATTCATCCATTGCGCAAGAACACGCTCGATTTGACGTTTAGCTTTGTCGTGCCCAACAACAGAATCATCAAGTCTGTCGCGAACAGTTTCGGTATATGCGACAACAGATTCATATCCAGCCAATATTGAATAATACATCACATCCAATTTCTCGATTGTATCAATTGAAATATCAAATTTAGTTGTTGGCGTAAAGGTCGTTAAAAAATGATCCAACAACCGTATTTCGTTCACACAACCATTGACTATACTCCGAATACGATCAATCAAATCTTGTTTCGAACCCGTTGGATATATGGAAATATCAAGCCCAATATCATCGCCGAATAAATTATACGAACCCGACAACGATTCAATCGTTTCACACAATGTCGCTTTTGTTTGTTTTTTAGGCATCACACACTGCATTAATTTATCAATACGAATCTGTTTTACATCAGTCATAATTTTACGAATATCATTCATATATGTATTTACATCGATACTGGTATATTTTTCTTTGACAGGAATTGTATTTTCAATATTTTCCTTATTAATGAACTCAATCATATATTTGAATTGAGTGATACATTTCTTGGTGGTATCCAAAATAGCCTCTTGTTTGAATTCTCCAAATGGAATATCCAAAAGACCATCGAGATATGTCTTTGCCTTTGAACCTGTATCCTCATTTTTGGACTTTACCTCTTTTAGTTTTGTCATTGCCTTTTGTTTGACCGCATCATTAGTTTTCATCAAACAAATTCGCTGTTCATATGGAATTTGCTTCGGATCGAAATCATTAGATAATCGTTTTGTATATTCAACACTTTGATTTATGATCGTCGAAAAATAGCACTTGATAGACCACGGAAAACTAGATAAAAGTTCCGCTTGTTCGGGGGATGGACCTATGCCATTGTACCCAATCCCAACAATTTCGTATAATAAGTTAACAATATACCTATGTTCTTGTAATTCAGCACCAACAATCATTGTTATGAGGCGCTGCCTTTGTTTATATGTATCCAAATTCATAAAATCATTCGATAGTTTAGTCAACGGTTCATTATTGAATGTCTTTGACTGGTATATCATATATTTGTATTGATGATAAAGATCATCGGGCGTAAACACAATTAATTGTTTTATAGTAATACTCTCCGCGAATATATTAAATGATGTTTTGTCTTGAGTGGTATTCATTTCAGGATCATTGTCAAAAATATATCTTATATCCTGAATATCTCCGATAAATCTATCGGTGTGAACATTCGCGTCATTGCGGATAAGCGAATTAATTGGTATATCATCCACAATTGCATCTACAAGTATAGTATGCCGTTTCTCTGGAATATGAATTGCTATTTTGATACCGTGGACTCGAACAAAGAAATTATCATCTGTTCTAGATAAATCAAAACATTCCATCATTGGAGCCGTTTTAATAATCATGTCATCGCTGACAAGTAGGCGCTTTGCGATGAAATTTGGTTTTATATTCTGGACCATATCCTTTGGCCAATCAACAACTCGATATCGAATCGGGTGGGTGTGGCTTGAAATAATATCGTACGCATCACTGTACTTACTATCCGATCCAAATACGGACGTGTATGTAGAACCAATACAAATTCGTCCAATATCAGATATAGATGGTGCTCCGTATCGGGAAAATAATTTAGAAAATTTATCATTAACGTCTTGAAGATGTTGTATAATGACTGGTGATACCGCAATATCATCATCTGTACTTGTATTCATCATACTCGAGCAAACGTCAATATTTGTTTCGATCAGTTTGATTTCTTCATATATTACGTGTGTATTCAAATACGCATCAACACCCCTAAGATTGTGGATTTCAATATTTTTAGTTGTGCGAATAACCAGATCATTGTAGTACCTAAGTCGATCGCGAATAGTCTCATTGTTTGGTGGATGAGGTTTGTTTGGTTTCTTTATTGGTTTCTTTATTGGTCTCTTGATTACACGCTTGGGTGGTCGTTTGTTTGGTTTTGGATCATCAGATTTGTCATTTGCATGTGGGCCAGTTAAACCCATTAATGTAATATCATTCGCGTTATTTTTGGACATATAATTGTCTGATAAACTTAATTATAATATACTATAGTTTTATATAATTAATAATTGTGTAAATTATTATATATAATTAATTAATTAATTAATAAATATAACCACACCATTATATGGCGATATCAAGTAACCCGTATTTGATGTAAATAACAGCAAATGACTTATATACATTCCTAGTATTCAATACAGCATAATATATTAAATAAAGTCCGTATTAATGGGAATTCCTACATATTTCTCTCATATTGTAAAGACACACAGAACAATACTCCAAGAACTTTTTAAAAATAAACATACGGGTAACGATACGGGTAACGATACTTGTAACGATACATGTAACGTTTCACTGACATCTGATCCTAATAATAGGATTGATAATCTGTACATGGATTGCAATTCAATTGTATATGACGTACTTCGACAATTGACATCAAATTCTGATATAAAAACTCCGTATAATCAACAATCCCTAGACAAATTCGAATCTTTATTATGTATAAAAACGGCAGAAAAAATACATGCGTATATTGATCAAATTTCTCCTAGAAAAACAGTAATGTTGGCATTTGATGGTATTGCTCCGTGTGCAAAAATGGAACAACAGCGAAGTCGCAGATACAAGAGTAATATGGATGCGATTCTCCGCGACAAGCTCGGTGATAAATCTGGTGATGGATGTATATCTGAGAGTTATTCATTTTCATCTATTTCAATTACTCCAGGAACCAATTTCATGAATAAATTAAGTAACACAATTAAACAATATTTTTCGGATGCAAAAAAATTTAATTTGGATACACTGATTGTGAGTTGTAGTGATGAAATTGGCGAGGGAGAACATAAGATTTTTGAATACATAAGAGCGAATGCGAGTTATCACACAAATACGACGACTGTAGTTTACGGATTAGATGCAGATTTAATAATGCTCACACTAAATCATCTACATATATCCAAACAAATATATCTTTTCAGAGAGACACCCGAATTTATTAAATCAATCGATAGTTCATTGGAACCAAATAAACTATATGTTCTCAATATCCCCGAATTGGGGGACGCAATCTGTGCTGAATTGTGTGCACAAAACGTATCTGGGAAATTACGCACCAATATAATATCTGATTATATACTCATGTGTTTCATGTTGGGTAACGACTTTCTTCCCCATTTTCCAGGATTAAATATACGCACCGTCGGTCACGCAACACTGATGTCTGCATATATGTCTATTATCCGAAACGGATTGTCTACCCCACCAAAAAACGATTTCATTGGACTGACTGATTGTGGACGTATTGTATGGAAAAATGTCAGGAAGTTTATCGGAGAATTGGCCCGAACCGAAGTCACCAATATCAATAAAGATGCAATTACAAGAGATAAAATGAGTTCGTCAGTGAAACGGCGGTTATTTTCCAATACACAAGATGATACAGTCGAACAATCGATGGATAGATATTTGAACATGCCATTGTTGGATCGAAATATTGAAAAATTCATAAATCCGACACGAGACGGGTGGCAGCGCCGATATTATAATACATTATTACGTTCGGATAACACACCAGATCGCGTATCAAAAATATGTAAGAATTATATTGAGGGACTTGAATGGACATTATTATATTATTCGTCGGGGTGCGTTGATTGGAGATGGACATACCAATATAGTTATCCACCAACAATTGAAGATTTGTATACACACACCCCTTATTTTGATACGCAATTTCTTTCACCAAAAGAACCAAATCCAGTATCAGCCCACGTCCAATTGAGCTATGTTTTACCAAGAAGACAGTTGAATTTATTACCCGAAGAAATCAGAACCAAATTACTCAGTGAAATGGGTGAATCATATCCAGATGAATGTGAAATAATGTGGGCATACTGTCGATATATATGGGAAGCCCACGCAGAATTACCTATGTTGGATATCAACCGACTGTGCGACATTGTATCGATCGGTTGATCGGTTGATCGGTTGATCGGTTGATCGGATGATCGGATGATATTCGTCGTAATAGTAATATATGAATTAAAAATATATTACTATTATAACTTACCTGTAAAATAATAAATATAAATGCCAACCACACCTGTGCGTAATGTAGTTGGAGAGGGGACGTATGGATGCGTAGTGAAACCTTCTCTGAAATGCAATGATTTAAACAACCATCCTGTAGACGGGTATGAGAATAAATTATCGAAAATAATGGAACGAGACTCGGCGTACGAAGAATTTGAAGAAACAAATAAATTATCAACTATCAAAGGGATTGAACGTTTCATAGTATCAGCTCCACATATATGTCGTCCAAAACTAAATAGTCGTTTTAATGAAACAATTAAAAAATGTAAAGGGCCATCTATACGAGAAAATATCAATAAACCAAATAAATTACGGTTATTGATTGTTGAGGATGGTGGAGTAGATTTATTTAATTTACAGAAAAAATTTATACCGTCAATGTCATTTGATAATATTCGTATATTTTTGACGGAAATTAGTACGTTGATTCGTGGTTTAATTTTTTTCAGAGCAAATGGAATTATTCATCATGACATTAAAGCCGATAATATGGTGTACAATATTGAGACGGGACACGCTCGATTCATTGATTTTGGATTAATGACTTCAAAGGATGATTTTATTAACGGATCATCTTTAAATATGAGTGATCTTGCAGTGAGTTGTAGACACTTTCCACCAGAAACTAGTTGTAGAAATATTGAAAGTTTTAACACTATGAAAAAATGCGAACCATATAGTAAATTTATTTCATATAGAAAGTTTATTAATAAAACCGCAGATACATTTGATTCATATGGGTTTTCTACTTGTTTATCCGAATTATTTAATGTAATTTCAAAAACCAATGCATTTAAATATTCGAGTAACAATCGCGCGAATGAATTTTTAGGAGAAGCGTATGATTTATTTAGAGAGTATTGTATACGCGATATAGTGAATCGAAGATCAAATTTGATATATTTGGTTGATTCGTACGATACCCTACTCCGAGACTATAACATTTACAGTAAATCAAAACCATCCCCAGAGAAATCGGCGGTTGAATTGTCTAAATCGATATCCCTATCACAGAGATTAAATAAATCACCAGAACAGTGTGCTATAATACCATCTACACAGCCATTAAAACCTTGTGCTAGTGGAAAAGAACGAAACCCAGCAACAAATCGGTGTGTAAAGCTGTGCAATGGTTCTCGTCAATATAGGAATAAAAAATTTCGGTGTATTACTCGTCGAAAAGTGCGTAGTCATGGGAGGAGTGGGGGGAATATAAAACGACGCAGCTCCTCATCATCCCATCGATCTAAATACCGACGTTCTACAATTAGGATGAATCGAAAAAAAACGTATAAGAAGCGGTAACGATCGAGATATCATCAAATAACAGTTATAATATAGATATATCCAACGAAGTTACTTTATATGCCAACCGATCGTTCCGTCAAGATAACCAATCGAAATGAATTTCTTAGTATTGTTACTGATCCACAAGACATATTTCCGTCGTGTAAACATTTAGTCATCAGATTCACATCAGATTGGTGTAACCCGTGTAAAAAAATCGAACCAATTGTCAATTCATACGTTGACGTATTTCGAACAGATGTTTGTTATATAGAGATTGATATAGATGAATCGTCTGATATATATTCATTTCTGAAAACAAAACGAATAATCAGCGGTATACCGACCATTTTTTGCTATTCGTATCCTCGATCTGAAATAGCATATATTCCAGACAAAAGTTTCTCCGGGACGAATATCGGAAACTTGTCTACATTTTTATCACCATATTGTTGACAATACGATTGTTGACAATACGATTGTTGACAATACGATTGTTGAAACTGATAATTGCAATTCGCCACACAATTAATATATTTTTGTCAGGTTATTTCATATGAATAACCCGACAAAAGACGAAGGGGTCGGGATGGAAATGGATTTAAATTTGGATAATTATACATTTCAGGATATATTGAATCTATTTGAACTTCGTGTATTATATACAATTGAAGATCTACGTGCTGCAAAACGGATCGTAGCAAACACACATCCAGACAAATCGTCATTACCAACCGAATACTTTATTTTTTTCAAAACAGCATACCAATTACTAATTAATATTTACAGACAGAGAGAACGCAAAGAACGGACACTCGAAATGTTAGAAACGGAGCGGTATAATACATTCGATGAATCGAATCACAATGAATCGAATCACAATGAATCGAATCACAATGAATCGAATCACAATAATGTGTCAAAAGATAAATTTAATAATTGGTTCAACCGAATGTTTGACGAGAGCGTTGATTCGACTATAGGAGCGTCTGACGATGGATATGGTAAATGGCTCAAAGAATCTAATATAAATGAACAAAATACAACAAAGACCTTTCAGGAAATGGAACATGTTATCCACGCCCAGAAAAAACAATCGTGTATTGTTGTTGTGGATGATATACATGAGTATGGATTTGGGTCAACGACTGGGTACAGTGAATTGGGTACAGGGACTAATACACACGGAGGGTTATTATCGACCGGGTCGAATATACGATTCGATGATTTGAAACGGGCATACACAGAATCGATAATTCCAGTCGAAGAAGCGACCATTATGGCTAGGCGAACCAATCATAAAGATGTCAATAGTTTAGTTAAAGAAAGAGGGGATCTACCCGATATTCTAGATCGCAATGTATCGGAAAAGATGTTGATGAAAAAACGCAACATCGAATCTGAGGACGACACATATAGATTATATGAACTAGCCAAAGAAGAAGATCGGGCAGAGAGAATACAAAAATCGTGGAAAGCGAATCTACTACGGATTGGCTTTTGAATATAATAATATTATCACAATATAATTACCTAGTTATACAAATGGACTTTGTAAATTATGTGGCTTATATTGTGATTATGTTGTGTTTTGGGTTATTGTATGCTAGATTCAAACGGCGGATAGAACAAGACGATGAAATCATAGAACTTCAATTAATAAATGAGTATTTGATGAATTCAAACAACGATATAGACAATAAGAAAAAGCCTATCATATGGATCCATTCGCCAACAGAACGGAATTCAAGAAAATGGAGTTCATTTGGGTCTCGTACGTCAGTTCAAATGAATCAACCGTATACAGATCTGGCCATTCAAACAATCGTGTCTCATTGTGGTGACTCATTTAAAATATGTTTGATTGACGACAATTCATTTACAAAATTAATCCCCGATTGGGATGTTTCACTCGCGGTATCACCAGACCCAATAAAATCAAGATTAAGAAATATAGGATTTGCAAAATTGTTACATAAATATGGTGGAATGTTTGTTCCAATCTCATTTGTTTGCACATCGAATTTATCTGAAATGTATCACGAAATGATAACTGATGTGGATTTGTTTGTTTCCGAAGTGCCTTCTCATACAATTAACGGGACAGGAATGTCACACGAATCCGATGAAGTGTTTATTGGTGGTAAACGCGGTGCGCAAATAATTGAAGAATATGAAACATATATATCTTACATGGTATCGGCCGATGTATCTGCCAGTTCGGATTTTTTGGGAACGATTAATCGATGGTTATCGACACAAATTGGGAATGGGGTCGTCGGATTAATCCCAGGTCAGACAATTGGAACTCGGGACGCAAATGGGTCCGAAATTATAGTTGATGATCTAATGAGTGAAACATTCATACATTTACATTGTACTTCGTGTGGAATATTAATACCAGAGAAACAGTTACGAATGAGAACAAAGTTCAATTGGTTTTGTGTTTTAACCCCATATGAACTGATGCAATCGAACGTCTTTGCTGCAAAGATGCTTTCTATCGGATTAGAATCAATCAATATATAATTATTAGTGCTTTTGGTGCAATAATTATGATCATCATTATTATAATGATCATAATCCGAGTCATAATTGGTATATCACAATTATGTCTTACTCTGGGTGATTGTCTTCAGATACTGGCTCTGTAGAAACATCGGGATTGAAAATATGGTACACGTGAATAGTCTTTTTCCCCGAAGATTGTCGTTTTTTATTAATAGATATATCGTGCATCCGACATACTTGTCGGATAATTGTTAAAAAATGGGGATAAGTATTAACATTTTCTATATATCCACGTTTACTTTTAATATAGCATGGACAAATTAGAACACAAAATTTTTGAAGTGTTCCGTCCAAAACAGATTTTTTAAATGACGTTTCATTGATTACATAATATTTATCATCTCGTATTAAATCAACGGAACAATTTGATATGAAATCAAATATTTCCGAACGAGAAATTTTCCTGATAAATAATTGATGAAGTTGTACCATTCGAATAAATCAATTAGTAACCTAACTAACATGTAGATATATAATTTATTGTATTTATACGCAATGTTTGGCACCCCACCCCTAATTAGTATCAAAAGAACCTTAATGTAAAGTATACAATTTATATAATTACTCACATTTGTGCTAAAGTGACATTGTACTTATATAATAAAAATGGATTATACTGAATTATTGAACCGAGAATCTCTAAATAATTCTATAAAAAATACGATTCAAGAAATAATGACTAATATAAATAACCCTCAACAAAAAAAATGTATTTTTATATATGGAAATGTTGGTATTGGTAAAACATGTCTTGTCGACCGAATATTGGACCCCAATGTATTTGATATTATCCGAATTGGAAATGGTCCATCACAAACTCCATTGTCGGGAATATGTAAATTAACTTCTAAACTTATTGGTACAAAAAGTGTTTATAGTATGATGACAAAGAAGGCAAAACAAATTGTGATTGTTATGGATGGAATTGGACTTGGCACAAATTCATCAACTACAGATGGTGGGGCATTATCATTTTTACTAAAGTTGGTTCGACCGAAACGCACTAAACGACAATTGGAATCCGACGAAAATACAAACGCACCAGTTATTTGTATTTCTGGTACTAGACATAATAAGAAAATATCCGAACTGATGAAGGTTTCATATGTATTTAATGTCGCAGATCCACTACCTGAACAATATTTAAATATAATATCGTCTGAACTTGATAGCAAAATCGATGTTGATACTAGTCATATTACTAATTTATATGATGTACACAGAATAATGCAAATGGGAGGCGTCGATTATATGTATAAGAAGGATTTGGGCCGTAAATTTAGTTGCGGTGATGATATTGTTAATAATGCGATGCGTTATCCAGTCGAAATGAATGCATATTTCGGTATTACGGCAGATATAGACAAAACCGTCGTGGGAATGAACTTTCACGAGAATATTATCGATGGGTTACTTTATTCAGAAGAGACAATTGATTTGTATAGTGAAATGGTTGATTTTATGATAGCGTCCGATTTCATTGACAGAAATATATTCCAACGCCAACTATGGCAACTAACTGAAATATCGTCCCTATTGAAATTGGTTGGTCCAAATGCCGTGCATTGTAAACATTTAATGTCTAATACATCCAATGTAAATCCATTGTCGTTAAAACGCGACCCAAAACACCCTGTTCGGTTTACTAAAATTCTAACAAAATATAGTTCTGAATATAGTAACCAACAGTTTATTCAACGTATTTGTAACGAAATGCATATGGACACACATACATTGATGCAGTATTTTTACAACTTGTTTCGACTATACGACAAATCAAAAATAATAGAATTATTACAAGTTGATCGATGCGATATGTGTCTAACTAAATTGGATATTGCTCGGATGGAGAGATATTTAACATCATGTATGGGAGAAATTCCGCGTAAATTAGTTGATTCGTAATTTATACAACCGACTAGTCGCGACTACGCTCACACGATTTATCTATATGGAATGTCTTTACACGTTCGTTATCTGGTACAATTTTAATTATACATTTTGATTTTTTACCATATAGGGGATCTGTACATCCATTTTCGCGTTTCTTCTTTCGTGTACCAGTACAATGTCTACTAGTACAACGCACTGTATTGACCTGTTTATATCGAAATGGTTGAATGGGTTTTTGTAGTTCATCTACTGTACATCTTGCACGGAAATGTTCGTATCTTTCACGAACCATTTTGTACGTCAACCCAGATATTTTTCCCAACATTCTATTTATAAGTTCGTGAAGTTCGTAAATGTAACGCGAAAATGTAGTTCTCGATTTCATATCAGACATTTTGAGAGGGAGTTTTTTAAAATTTTCTACAAGATTACTTCTACATTTCCCGCACGGAATGACATTTTTCAAATTGAGAATGAACGACCTATAGTGTTTCTTATCAGCCACAGTTGGATTGATCGGGTAATTGAAACTCATTGTATGAAGATAATGCCATATACTAGGGCCCCAAACCCGTGTAAGCATCCCATCTCTACTTAAAAAATCAGATCCACTAAATGTTTTCATAGTTTTGGTACTTTTACTCATTTTTTTTGATCGGGTAACCATCTTTACTACAATAATTGTATATAATAACCGTATATACAATTTTCATTATAAAAATTCTATGTTTATTGGGAATGCCCCGAACTACCTCGGCGACGAGGTACAGTTTCTACGTTTCCTGCGCTAATTTTCTTAATAATATCATTTATGGTAGAATTTGATTGTTCCATATGTTTATTATCCAATCCCTTTGCTCTGGCAATTGATTCATAGTACAATTCATCGTTTAAAAATTCACTTCTTTTTAATTCAATAAGATCGCCTTGTTTTGTTCGAATAATCATTGTAGTGTTTATCTATATACATATTACAGATAACATATCTGTATATTGATTTTATGTGGTTTCAATTATATCCATCATGCGGTAAAATATTATATTATTAATACGTTGTATATATTATAAGCCAATATATTGATGCTTGAGGGAATCAAAACCAAAGTTGCATCCATGATGAATGGTACAAATAAAACAACAGCGATTATTACCGTTTGTGTTATTATAATTTTCATTACACTTGCTGTGTATGTATACAAAACATATGTCGTGCCATCACTTTCATCAGAAACATATATAGAAAACGGAGAATACCATCCTTCAGATAGAGGAGTTGGAGGAGGCGATATTGATGTATTCTACTTTTATACTGATTGGTGTCCCCACTGTAAAAAGGGACGACCTTCTTGGGATGATTTTAAATTACATAATGGAGGGAATTTCAATGGTCATGTATTAACATATCATGAAATAGATTGTGATAAAGATGAAGACATTGCGAACCAATTCGGAGTTGAATCTTATCCAACAATTAAACTCCGATATGAAGGGAAAATATATGATTACGAAGCGAAACCAAATACTGATACACTTAATCAATTTCTAGCTTCATCTGTATAAAATCAACCAATATAACGTAATGTATCGGTTTCATATCGAGTAACTGTGAATGTGTCATTGTATCCCTCTACGTATACAACGTCCCCATTATATACATTATCGCATCCATATTCGGACATGCCACTTTTTCCATTCACAGATAATGGTATACGTATTCCATTTTCGTTTGACGTATAAAAGTTCCATGAATCTCTAGATGTATTGATACTTCGTCCCATTAGAGGAAGAATCATTTCGTCCCCGTTGTGGCGGGTCAGTATACCGATTTGTTCATATGCCAGTTGTGTATTTGATGTCTGGATATTGATTGGAATTGGATGGTTATTGTGTTGGGGCATGTATAATATAGGTCGGTCGTTCGAATGTACATGCATTCGTTCGTTCGAATGTACATGCATTCGTTCGTTCGAATGTACATGTATTCGTTCGTTCGAATGTACGTTATCATTGTGTCGAATTGGTACCGATTGACTAATGGTACCCCACGATCTACCATATATAAAATACCAAACAAACAATGTAATACAAATTAAAATTATTATCGTATTATTTTCAATACAAAATACTCCAGGAGGACATCGTTTCGGCATTGTTACAATTCCATTAGAAAATTATTTATACATATGTAATTCTATCCGTTCTACATATCTCTCTATTGAAACGAATAAATAATCAATTATTTTCGTTTAATTCGAATAGATAAAATAAATAATCAATACAACATAAATGTTCCCAAACAGTTCAAATCCCCATAATTTAATTCCGTCGGAAAATACGTATATATGTGATAAACATTTTGTATCATTTCATTCAAATGACCGAGATATATCCAAATGGCCAGAAACCAGTCACTTCGAATTGAACCTCCCTCGCGAAATGCGAGGAGTGGAAACAGTTCGCTTATCGGAAATTTCATTTCCAGTAAATTATCATACATTTAGTAAAAAACGAGAGAATACACGGTTTCGATTTTATACAGATGTTTCTGGTAATATAGATATTTCGGGTACTCAGATTGAGATTCAAGATGGATACTACCAATCATCGGATTTGGCACAAGAAATCGAGAATCGAATGAACGTATCAATTCAAACCAACGGGACATACAATGATCCATCATACAATAGATTCCACGTCATATATGATGATATTGGACATAAAATGATGTTTGGAAATGACAGAGACCCATTCCGAATCGCCTTTTCGGAAGGATCAGATTTGTATCCAGATACGACTCGGTGCGGAACAAATATATCTCAATCGATATTTTCTAGGTATACAGATTGGGGTCTCGGTTCTTTACTAGGGTTCGAAAAAGATGATTATATCGCTAAATCGATCAACACCCCTGTACATTTCATGTATTTGGGGAAATATATTTCATCAGATACAAATGCAACAGAATGGTTTCCCCTCAACGGTTCGACTGGTTACATTGTAACGGCACCAAATGCGGCAAATTTCGTTGGTGATAATACTGTTTATATGGAAATAGATCGAATGAATAGTATGGATGAACTGGTTCCTTATTCCGATACATCGATATCAACGGGATATTCAGTTCGCGAGAATACATATGCGGTAGTATCTCACGTCGGCGGAAGACCCGATTCATGTTTCGCAAAGATTCCACTTACGAATTCTCCATACTCACAAGTATTTGATTCAAAGAATGGATTTCAGTCGAATGTGACCCAATATAATCCTCCGATTGAGCGTGTGACTAAAATGAAATTTAAATTTCGATCACACGACGGTACGCTGTTTGATTTTAGGAATGCGCCGATGACATTTACATTAGAATTCAATTGTATTCGTAATGAAATTCGAAATAATAATTCGGTTCGAACACCAACAGTTTGGTAAAATAGGTAGTATGATATCAATACAAGTATTGATATTTTACGAGTGATAATAGTTCGTTATTGGTTATCGTGTGTTGAGGAGATATTTCCAAGAGTGTAATAATAATTTGGGAATATTTGGTCGTCTATACGGTCGTCTATACGGTCGTCTATACGGTCGTATATACGGTCGTATATACATTGCCATTATTTGGATTGCCATTATTTGGGTATAACATTATATTGTGTATGTGTAATACCATTAAATGATCCCGTCGGGCAATCCATTATCACGGACCATATCGACTATAAATGCCGAAACCAATGAACCGATTGATGTGGTAGGTTCTATATATTCAGATGATACGGTCGATGATGTGAAACATAAACTGGCCGTTGCACTTGGTTGCTCTGCAGAAGAGGTTTATCTATTCACTAAACAAACAGAAATGATTAACCTTGCAAATGATTATAAAACATTGAATATTTCTAATGGAGGAGGACGAAATACATTAAATTCAATCACAATAGATCAGATTCGAACATATATACTAAATAGACCAATGTTAAATTCTGAACCAAGATCAGATTTATTGAATAGTCTAGTTGCTACCACACAGTATGACGAAACCCAATCGGCTGATTTGGTTTTCGACTATTCATTCATGTTAGATATTGGATTCGATACAACCACACCCCAAATAATATATCGTTCTATAGGACATCATTTTATAGATACGAAACACATTATTGAATTTCCAGTGAATCCAATGATAAAAGAGTTCAATGAAATGTCTGATCTATGGATTACGTCAGAGTTCAATTTATCGACAAAAACTACTACAAATAATATGAACACATTACTATCCGTTGGAACTCTATACGAAGATACCGTATATGCACTGACATACGATGCGATACTTCGTAGAAATATGCGAGACATAGATCAAACGACCAATACATCGAAATTATTCGGACAAATTCTTATGGTGTATTTCCCACAGTTATTTGCAATGGGTGGTACCGATGTCACACAATCGAATATTGATGATATAATTAAATCACGACGGATTATGACAATGAAACAGTATACACAGGATATTCTGCCATTTTCGAATATTAAAACTGAATATATGCGCCTAAATGGTATTGTGAACGCTAGTACAAACGATATACCGTTCGGTGTATCGCGATTGGTATTTGAATTACAATCTGTTCATGGAAGTCGAATACCAACCGAGTCATTATTCAAATTAACACAGACAAATGAAAATAATCCATTGACAAAATTAAATACAGGAAGTGGAACAATACCAATGTATCGCATATTTACACCAACTCGCGATGCAGATGGGCGCAAGATTCCTCTAATGAAAAAGACGGATCTGATGAAAATAGTAAAAAGTGTTTTCGGATCAGATAAATCATTTTCTATATTCGGAAAAATTGTTGGTAGTGATTCGGATAATGTGTATCACCCGACATTTCAATGTGAAATACTTTTTAATGGTACAGTGCGAATATCAATGGATTATACGAAACCAGTTACACTCGATGAGTGCGAACACGATATAAATCTAACAGTGAATCCCATAATTCACGATATAAATAAATACATACAAGTGAATGGAATCAATATTCCGACATTCGAATCATTAGCAGAACATAATGTTGATATACTCACAATGGAATTTACAAAGAAAATGGAACAATCCACGTCAATTGAATATAATGTTAATAATGTGATTGACTGCATTGGTCCATTTTTTAATGTAATAGATGATAATATTCATTCTAAAAGTGGAATTCATATGCGATATACAAATGTTGCATATTATGACAACGTTGGTGCTATCGAGGCATTTGTTTTGGAATCCATAAAATTGGGACATACAGAACGCACAATTGTTAACAATATAGTGGATCGCTTTGGTGTTGAAAAAGATATAGTGAACAAACAGTACGCAAATATTATCGGAGAATTGGAATTGTTATCAAACACATATAAAACAACTCGTGTTCGAATTAAAAATCATCCAGGATTTGGTGTGTATATTACGAAACCATCTCGTTTACTAAATTCTGTATCAGTCACTATAACAGGAATAGATAATGTACGATATATACCATCAGTTATTGAACGAGTGAATATAATGATTCACCTTATAACTGGTCGGTATAGTGACGGGGATTACAATGTTAATCAAACAAATTCATCGGATATTAATATCGATATAACGACATTAAAAACATTGTGTTCAATCAATGGTTTATTGACATCGTCGTCCGATCTGACGGACGATCCGACGGACGATCCGACGGACGATCCGACGGACGATCAACTTGATTTGGTGGACCTTGTTGCCGATACCGAATTATCCTTTAATGTAGTAAATGAGGATAAAGTTGTTGGTGAATATGGTATATCTGGTGACGGGACTGAACCACACGAGATAATGGATTTTTTTCTAGATGACTCGGGTGAAAGTGACTCGGATGAAAGTGAATCGGATGAAAGTGAATCGGGTGAAAGTGAATCTGGTGATATGACGGGCGGCAGCAATCCAATGGCCGAAAAAATGAAACAACTAGATCCAACACTATTTTTGAGTAAAAAGAAATCAAAAGATGAGAAAACGTCGGCAGATAAACCATACGCAACACTGTGTCAGTGGAACGTTAAAAAGGTACCGGTTATTCTCACAAATGAAGAAAAAGAACGAATTGACAAAGATCATCCTGGATCATACGGGCCCCGCGCATTTAAATATGGATCCTCTAAAGAGAAGGAACATTGGTTTATATGTCCTCGTTATTGGAGTCTCAAGGACAATACCAGTCTCACTGAAGAAGAGGTTAAAAGTGGTAAATATGGTAAGATTATAACGAAAAATAATTTCAGTATGGCAAATGGAGAAAATATTATAGAATTCGATGATGCGCGAGGGTATCATCGTGACGAACACGGGCAGTACATCCAGCATAATCCGGGGTTGCGGTCCGGAAAACGAGAAGATGGCCTATGTGTACCGTGTTGTTTTGGGAAATTTCAAAGTAAAGATAAAGAAAGTTTATCCAAGTGTTTGCGAGATGAAAATAAACCAAAGGAAATAATCGATTATGAGATTGGTAAGACTAGAGAGATAATAGATTCTGATACAGACAAAAAATCAACGACCACTACACAATTTATTGATCCAATTTTGGAACGAACCATTCCAAAAGAAGTGCTACCCGAGAACGAAAATTATATTTATTCGGATTCCATTTCGGCAGACGATCATTTGTCATATACAACCGAATCATTTGAATCATACATACTAAGCGAAGAAACAGAATTGTTATCCGAGAAAAGGTATGGTCATTTACCGAAAAAAATTAGACGATTATTTACAATAAAATCGGATGAATTCCATACTGAAAAATCAACTTCGGTATTGAAACGAGATTGGACATCTATTCTTAGACGAGGGGTACAAAGGGATCAGAATCGATCGTTTGTTGCATGTATGTGTGAAATATACGCGGAAATGAGACATAATTTCCAAAATAATCCATTGATTCCAACAGTCAAACATATGACAGAATTAATTATAGAGAAACTCACCCTACAGACATTTATTAGATTGTACGGAGGAAATCTGATTTCAATATTTTATAAAGATATATCGACCAATAGTGCGGATGACAATCAACTAACTATCAAAGGCGATTATCCCAAACCATTTGATAACGATAATATGAACCATCGGGTCCGAATCGCAAGACAAAATTTCATCGAATTTTTACGACACCCCGATTCAATAATAAATCATGAATTTTTATGGGAATTTGTTACAAATCCCGAAATGGGGCTTTTCAATCTCGCTCCGTCGGGACTGAATCTAATCATTATTAAATTGGACAATACATCAAATCCAACAATTGTTTGTCCACCAGTAGCACAAATGGATCCCCGGAATAAAACGGTTGTATTAATACAGACAAAATCTACATATTACGAACCGATATTTACAGTTAGAGAATCATATATTGATCCATCGATCGATGGATTCAAACCAAATAAGAAATCAGTACAACAGATATATGAGCGGACCCGAACATGTTTCTTTGTAAGCCAAGATGCAGATATAGCACAATTTGATAAGAAAATGTCTCATCCGAAATTGAAACGATTCATTCAATTTGCGACGAAAAACTTTAACACTCGATGTCGCCCAATTCAATCTCACCCTGAATCCAGTATGAAAATGAATCATACACTAGACGATATAATCCGAACATTCGATGCATATAAAATAGAGTATACGCATGTAGTTGATTGTATCAATTACGACGGAAAAGTTGTGGGGATGATTGTACGTATTCCTGGTATTATGAATAAACCAAATGAATTGGTGACTGGATTTATTCCATGCCACCCATCTCCGAATATTATAGATCTTGCGCGACCAGAAACAATGATTGACTCCGAATCAATTCATTGGATGTCATATACCAGCACAGTACAGTTTTTACGCAAAATACACGAATTGACAAAAGGGAACATCCCAGTTTTACCAGTTCAACGAGTAGTAGATGGATCAATGACAGTAGGGGTTGTCACGGAGACAAACCAGTATGTACGGGTTGTTTCTGAACAGTATGTGGAAGGGGATGCGGATGTACCGACGAATCGACCGACGAATGTACCGACGAATCGACCGACGAACGAACTACCCGTATTATTAAGTAAAGATTTTATTGATGTAGACGTAGAAATTATCACTTCGGATATTACCAATGTAGACGAAACACGAATCAAGCATATTAAAAGTATTCAATTGGAAAATTATTTCTACACAACATTTCGGACCGCGGTACGATCTGCGATTGTAAATCCTGTGAATGATAAATATAGGAAGAAACTTATTGAACTGGTTCGCAGTGAAGATCGAGAATCATTCAAGGGCAGGATAATGCTTATTTACGGAATGCTAACTCAAATTGCCGAAAAATCAATACAATTTGTAGACAATACCGTGCCGCCATCAATATCATCATTGAACAAACTGGAACTAGATGTTAAAATACATTCATCCGTTTTCCCCAAGAATAATCTAATGATGAATGGATCGAATGATATGTTGTATTATATACGAATGGCAGACGAACTTGCACGATACTCTCGTATACAGAATTTTGTTCTTGAACCGAACAAATATCTGGCATTTTCTGGAACCACATACAATTTAACTGACAATGAACTTTTAATTACACAAACAATTCTTTTGAATGGATACTATCAAATGTTACAGGGTGATTCCGATCGCAATTATGATACATTTCGGACACATCGCCCAACTAGAGATAATGCCGTACCCATGCTGACACGAGGTAGTGAAAATACATTACACAATTCCAATATTTACCCAGAAGAGAAGTTGGGCACTGCCGATAATACAACGATCTATAAAACAAATGGTCCCGAAGTTTTCTTTCTTTCAAATACGTCAAAACAACTGATTCCGAAACCAGTTGACCCAGATATGGGGAATGAACCATTCTGTGATGAAACATATAATAAATTATCATCAAAAGATTGGATGTCGAGATTTAAATATGAATTCCCTGGAAACACAACAGAAATTATATTCCAAGATGGAAAACCAAGTTGTTCATTTAGATCAATACAAATGATACTGCAAAGACGGTTTCCAGACACAACTGATGGTTTTCCGCATCGAATTGTCGATATTAAAGAACGGCTTGTAAATGCATATACAGATTTTGTTGCATCAAAAGACGGAAATGAAGGACGAATCATTGTTAAAAATTTCATGTCGAAATATGGAGATAATAAACTTGCTATTTTCGGCGGACTGTTTAGAGATTTATCCAATCCAACGTTTGATATTAAAGATTATATAGTAACAGATTCGTACCCAATGACATTGTTTGATATGTGGCTGCTGGCGAGATTGTATAAAATACCAGTAATTATATATTCAAGTGGATCATTACCAGGACTCCCAGAAGGAGAAAAAGGAATAAATTATATGCGACTAACATCCGATGGTACAAATAAATATTTTTTCATAAAGATACCTAGTTGGAAAAATACCCCCGCAGTGGATATTCGATATCGTTTACTAGCACTTAATCCATCCACTAAAGGAAATACAGTGAGATTGGTGGATATTTTGAGACCGCTTTCTGATAAAAATAGGGAACAGTTGGATAAACGAATGTCATTTACAGATTTTGTCGATACATTT
>ENA-UOXV01001161-UOXV01001161.1-marine-metagenome-genome-assembly--contig:-NODE-1161-length-37427-cov-6.757840_pt1 | contig 37427 bp, 34 predicted proteins | sample MGYA00238165_ERZ766961 | MGnify/ENA primary metagenome ERZ766961 (study PRJEB28924, sample SAMN03173240) | marine metagenome | biome: Marine; feature: Water; material: Subsurface seawater | place: North... | reverse complement strand
CGCGACAGTTCCCCACAACACAAATTTTGTAAAATTGTTCCAGGTGTTTTTATGGCTGTCATTATCCATAAAAATTATTTCTGTCTTGCTTTGAATTTGGGGTTTGTTTTATTTATTACGTATACTCTACCTCTTCTTCTAACCAATTTAGAATTAAGGTCTCTTTTTTTAATTGATTTTAGTGAACTTTTTATTTTCATAATTTTTAAAGCCTGGCAATGTCCTACTCTTCCATGTCTTAAGACAAAGTACCATTGGCGATGAAGGTCTTGACTTCCGAGTTCGGAATGGGATCGGGTATTACACCTTCGCAATAATCACCAGGCAGGGCTTTCTACTATCTAATTCACTAAATGTAAAGTTTAAGATTTAGTAAATTTGTTAGTGTTTTCTCCACTTTTAAGTTGATTATTTATCCATTGATAAGTCAATTCTAAACCTTTCATTAATTTTAATTGAGGTGACCAATTAAGATCTTGAATAATTTTTGTATTATCGCTTGATCTGCCTCTAACACCCTTAGGTTTATCTAAAAGATATTTTTTATCAACCTTATAGTCTGCAATCTCTTCAATCATCTTTATCATTTGATTAATTGAAACCTGCTCATCACTTCCAACATTGTAAGGTTCTATTAAATTAGAATTAAAAATTTTTTTTGTTCCTTCTAAACAATCTGAAATATACATAAAACTTCTTGTTTGTTCGCCATCACCCCAAACTTCTATTTCTTTAAGATTGTTCATTTTAGCAAAGGCAATCTTTCTACAAATGGCTGCTGGAGCTTTTTCTCTTCCACCATCATAGGTTCCTAGTGGACCGTATACATTATGGTATCTAACAACTCTTGTTTCTAAACCAAAGTCTTCTTTAAAATGTCTACACATTCTTTCACTAAATAATTTTTCCCATCCATATCCATCTTCTGGATCCGCTGGATACGCATCATCTTCTTTCAAGCCAGCAACAAAGGTTTCTTTTTGCTTTGAAGCATTGTAAACACAAGCACTAGAAGAGTAAAAATATTTTTTTACATTATTAATTAAACAAGCTCTTAGCATATTTGTATTAATCAATACTGACAGCATACATTCAGCTTTATTGTTTTCAATAAAGCCCATTCCACCCATATTACAGGCCATGTTAAAAATATAATCAACTCCTTTTGAGGCTATAAGACAATTTTCATACTCTTTTAAATCTAAACTAAGATTTTTATTATCCTCATAAATTTGAAACCAGAATTCTAATGGTTTGATATCTGCACATACTACTTCATGTCCTTCGTCCATTAAATTTTTAACTAAATGACCACCTATAAATCCACCTGCTCCACAAACTAAATATTTCATTTTATTTATTCTCCTCCTTAAATTTATTAATATATTTTTTTAGACTAATTTGACCCTTAAGTTTAATTATTTTTTTATCTCTAATTCTATTTATCACAGATGATTGAAATCTTTCGCCTCTCCTCTGCGGTAAAAACTTAATTTGTCCGCCAAACATTCTTGCTAAGTTAATTATAGAATATGACTTATCATTTGAAATTGAATAATGAGCATTTTTATTTTTTTTCCAAGCATAGATACATGCATTAACTGTATCTTCAACATGAGTAAATTTTCTTGATTGAGTTCCAGGTCTTACTACTGGAAAACTTTTTTTTTCTATAAAACATTTTTCAAATATACCAACTACTGCAGCCATAAAAGTATCATAAATTTGATTGGGTCCATAAACATTATAAAAATAAATTATTTCATATTTAAGACCAAACCATTCATTTAAATTCATGATTAAATTCATATTATTTGATTTACTAAATGCGTAAGGTGACAAATTTTGATCTTGTCCGTTATTACCAAGACTAGCAGAAGTAGCAGAATAAATGATCTTTATATTGTTTTTTAAACAAAAATTAATCACCTCGTAGCTTCCTAGAATATTAGATTTAAAACACTTTCTATTTTCGTCAAAACTTTGGGCAATCCTTGAAAATTCTGCAAAATGGAATACTACTTTTATTTTATTTTTTAATTTTTCAAGTTTTCTAGAGATGTTTATGGTATCTCCATTTATATATTGTATGTTTTTACTGATAATATGATTTTTTTTTGATCCAGTAAAATAGTTATCGAGAGATATAATTTTATAAGATTTACTTTTTGATAGAACTTTTATTAAATTTGAGCCAATAAAACCTGCGCCTCCTGTAACAATAATATATTTCATTTTGAGCATTAATATCAGTAATAATTCATAAGACAATAAAAAATTAATTTTGAAAAATATTTAAGTCCATAATTATTTTTTTCATAAAAATTTTTGATCCATATGATGTCAGATGATGATTATCTCTGTAAATAGGTAAACTTTTTTCATCATGTCCATCAAAACATTTTATATCAATGCAATTTTTTTTACTTAAGGTGATAAGATATTTAGTTTGATCAATAATCTCTAAATTTTTTATATTTAAATCTTGTATTTTTTTTTCCAAATCAATATTATTGGGAAATTTTTCAAGTAAATACTTATCTGTATTATCTATATTGAGAATTTTAAATTTAATTGGTGAAATATAAAATTCTATTCTTGGTAAAAAATAAAAAAATTTAGTATTTGGATATTTTTTAAAAATTTTAGATATTTTATTTACATAATATTCATTTTCCAAAGAATAGTTATGATGTACCAAAAAAACATATTGAATTTTATTTTTTTCAAGCAAAGTATTTAATTGTTTAATGCTATTTATATCACCCTTAAAAGATCCAACATTTTTTGGATAGCTTAATATTAAATTAATTTTTTTTTTGTCAAGAATTTCTGCTAGAGTATTCTCAAAATCACCTGCATGAGAGTCTCCAAATAATAATAAATTTTTTTCATATTTGTTAGATTTCATACATATATTAATACATTCGCTATTGTCTATGATTTTAGAAGAAGAGACAAACTTCGATTTGTTTAAGTAATTTGAATTTATTGATTTTGATAAGAAATATCGAAACTTGATACCTTCAGTATAGTAAATAATGAAACCAAATAATGTTAATAAAATCAATAAATAATTAATGTATAAAAAATTTTTATTAAATTTTTTTTTTTTAACCCCAATTTCAAAAAAAATGTTTTCGACTTTGTATATTAAAATAACAAAAAATATTATTATAAGTGTTATAAAAAAAATGTTATCAATATCGATATCATAAAGTATTTTGCCTCCAATAAAAGTTGGATTAATCGTTTCAAAATACTTTGAAAAATAAATTATCGGATAATGAGTCAAAAAAATTGAATAACTATATTTAGCAACTATTTGACTAAAATTATTAGTTAAAAGTTTATTTAAAAGGTTTTTTTTTTGGTAAGAAAATAAAAAAAATATACAAAAACATAAAATAGCTGCTATTTCTAATTTCACCAAACTTGAAGAACCTAAAATTATATAAAAAAGAATTATTAATATAAAAAATAAAGTATAATTATTATTATTTGAAAAAAGATTATGATCTTTTTTTGATACCAATTCATAAATAAAGTATCCAAAAATAAATTCCCATAATCTAAATGGTAATAAATAGAAAACTATATTTTTATTTTCACTAAGATAAACATTTCCAGCAAAAGAAATTAACGCTAAATAAAAAAGTAATAGTTTTAACCTTTTATCAATTAATTTTTTTTTATTTAGAAAAAAAATTAAAAGTGGAAAAAATATATAAAATTGTACTTCTAAAGATAAGCTCCAAAGATGAAGAAGGGAGAAACTATTTGGTGCAAAATAATCATTATTTATGATTAAGTAATAAAAATTGGATAAAAATAAACTCGTACTCACCAATGACTGTCCATAATATTTAAGATCTTGAGGTGGTAAATACAGCCATGATATCAATGTAACAAACAATAGAGTTGTAATTAATGCTGGGAATAATCTTCTTACTCTTTTAAAAAAATAAATTTTAAAATTAAAATTATTAGTTTTTAATTCGCTTAAAATTATTTTTGAAAATATAAAACCACTTATTACAAAAAAAATATCTACACCTAAATAACCATATTTAAAAAAGGGTATTTCTAAATGAAATAAAAAAATTAAAATTAATGAAATTGTTCTTAGTCCTTGAATTTCTTTAACTATCATTTTTTAACACATATTTGAGCAGTTTATTTAATTTTCTACTATTATTTTTCCAGCTAAGGTTTGATATATAAAATTCTAAAGATTTTTTTCTTAAATCTAAAAATTTTTTTTTATCATTGTTTAATTCAATAATATAGTTCCCTATTTTTTTATAACTGTCATTAATCTTAAATAGTTTACCGTTATGATTATTTCTAATCATGCCACTCACACCTCCCACATCGTGTGTTATATTAAATAATCCATAAGAATTTGCCTCTGCGAATACAACTCCGCAAGCTTCACTTTTTGTCATTAGTATATGTAAATCTGAATTTTTAAAATAATTTTTTATTCTTTGATTATCTGTAGGTATATTTTTATTTAAAAAGCCAATTTGCTTTATGAATTTTGGAAAATTTTTTTTTCTTTTACTACCAATAATTGTAAGCTCAGATTTGCAGCCTTTATCATTTAAAAACTTTACTACTTGGATGGATTTATCAACTCCTTTTCTATCCCAATCTACTCCAACTGTGATTAATTTTAGAATATCATTTTTTTTATTTTTTATAATAACTTTTCTATTTTCATTAATATTAGATCCAAAAGGTATTATTTCAATTTTGTTTTTATTGATTTTATAATTTTTAATTGTTTCATTTTTTGACCATTTGCTTGTTAATATAATTTTATTAATTTTTTTTAACGATAATTTTTCAAGATTATTTGCCTCTAAAAATGATTTTTGATTTATTTTAAATTTTTTAAAATAATGAGAATAGTAAGTTTTGAAAGTAACATCTGTCCATAAAATAATGGGAGTTTTTGTATTTAAATGACTCAACAAATAAGTGTCTGAAGTAAAAATGAGATCAAATTTTTCTAATTTTAAACTGTCATATATTTTTTTAGCATATATTTTTGATAAATAAATTTTTCTTTCGGACTCATATTTTTGATTAAACAATCTATAAGCTTCTCTTTGTAAAATAAAAGGAATTCTATTATAATCTCTTAATGGTCCAATTATTTTTACATCATGATTTAATTTTTTTAAAATATTATAAATATTCAGTTTTAAACCTGACCAAGAAATATGATTTCTAGGATCATCTATTGAAATATAGGCAATTTTCATTGTAAATGTTAAAATTTAATTGTAATTCTTTTATTATTTATTATGTCTTTAACTATCCTAATTCCATCAAAAAATGAGCAAAAAGTTATTTTTAAAACAATTAAAAATATAATCAAATCCAATATTTCTAGCATTGATTATGAGATTGTAGTCATAAATGACTTTAGTACAGATAATACTATTCAATTATTTAAAAAATATAAGAATAATAAAAAAATAAAATTAATAAACAATATCAAGCCAGGCTTGGGAAGTGCTTTAAAAGTTGGAATAGAAAAATCTTCAAAAGAATATATTTGTATTTTTATGGCTGACCAATCAGACTCTATTTCAGATATGATGAGATATTATAAAATTATCTCTAAAACAAACTATGATGCAGTTTTTGGAAGTAGATTTATAAAAGGGTCAAAATTAAAAAAGTACCCTTTTAAGAAACTTTTCTTTAATAGAATATTTAATAATATGTGTAAATTATTTTTCTTAAATAAATTCAATGACTTTACAAATGCTTTTAAGATTTATAGGAAAAATGTTCTTTTAAGTTTTTTTCCAATTGTCTCCGAAAATTTTAATGTATTTCTTGAATTACCCCTTAAAACTGTTTCAAGAAATTTTACTTTTAAAATTATTCCGATATCTTGGAAAAATAGAACAAGAGGAAATTCCAAGTTTATTATAAAAGAATTAACTTCAAAATATTTTTTTACTTTTTTCTATTGCTTATTAGAAAAGATTTTACTGAAAAAAAAATAAAATGGAAAAAAAAAAAATAATCTACTTACTTTTATTTATTAACTGTTCATCTTTTTTTTTTGGATTTTTCTTTTTAGAGGAACATGGTGCCTCGATACTTGATGCAACAGAACACACTTATCCCGCAATAAACGCATTAAAAATAAACTTTTTAGAGAATATTATTAATTATGGAAAATTTGGAGAAAACTCTTATCCTTTACACCATATAATTTTTGCTTTTTTAAATCCATTTGAACCTGGATCATTTTTTTTTAAATTAATTAGTATTTTTTGGAGTTTTGCAAGTATATATTTGCTATTTTTGGTTATTAAAAAAAGACTTAAATTCAGTAATTTAGAATCAATTTTTTTATCAAGTATTCTGCTTTTAAGTCCTTATTTCAGATCCTCTGGGTATTGGGGCATGACTGAAAACACCGGCATATTATTTTTAATTTTATCAATTTTTTTTTATTTAGAATTAAGAAAGAATATGTCTTATTTAAATATATTTTTTGTATGTTTGTTTAGCTCACTAGCACTTTATTCGAGAATTCAATATGTATTTATATGCTTATTTTATTTTATCGATCTTTTTTTTACTCTTACAAATGTAAAAAGAAAATTTCTAATTCTTTGTTATTCTATTTTATCAATACCAGCCTTATATTTGATTTATATTTGGGGTGGCATAATTGACGAACAAACTACTGGGGAATTTAATTCATTAATAAACTTTGATACTATTCCTAGAACTTTTTTTGCCATTTTATCTTTAGTTGGTTTTTATTCATTGCCATTCCTAATTTGTTTAAACAAAGATTATATAAATTTACTTAAAAAATATTTTATTAAATATTTTATTTCATTGTTTTTTTTAATATCAATGTTTTATTTTTCTGAAATAGATATTTTGTCTTTAAATGAAAAAAGAGATTATGTTTATGGACAAGGATTCATAGCAAATATTACATATAAAATTACAAAAATACAAATATCTTACCTTTTATTTAGTGCAATTGGATTGAATATTATTTTAAGTTTATTTCAATATTCAATTAAAAATAAAATATTGATTGTAGCTTTTTTTACATTTTTTTCATTAAGGGTTCATTTTTTTACTGAATATCTAGATCCACTATTATTTATACTGGCCTTAGGATGCCTTACAATAAAAAATATATCTGAATTGAAAAAATTAAGAAACTTATTAATTTTTGAAATTTTTTTTATTCTCACTCTAATTGGTGCTATTTTAATTTGATTTATGTGAAATAAAAAAAACAAAATATAAAGTAATTATAATAATAATTTGCACAATATTTGTGTAATTAGAACTAAAAAAAATAGACATTGATGCCGAAAAACTAATTATGGAAATTATAATTATATAAGATGTTAAATAATTATATTTTTTTAATAATATATGATGAAAGTGAGACCGGTCAGCTTCAAAAGCATGTTTTTTTTTTAACAATCTTGAAATAGCAACTCTAATCATATCAATCCCAGGTAATATCATTAATAAAACTATTTGATCAGCATAGATAAATCCCTGATTATGATATTTAATAAAAATACAACTTAGTATAAATCCTAGAATTAGTGAACCATTATCACCTAAAAATACTTTATTTCTAAAATTACTATTTAAAAAAATAATTGCTGGAATTAATAAAAAAGAAAAAAATATAAGATCAAATTTTAATATTGCTAGATATAATATGCATATAATAAAATAAGTAGTGGCCAATCCATTTATTCCATCAATCATGTTAAATGCATTTAAAAAAACTAAAATACAAAATAAAGTAAAAATTATTCCAAAATTTTTTAAATCAACAGAACTATTATAAAATAAAAAATTTATATAATTTATTTGAAATGAGTTACTCATTGAAATTAAAGAAATTGATACTACAAGAATTAATACTAGTTTAGTGTTAGGTTTTAATGAAAATTTATCATCGTATAATCCAATAAAAAAAATTGCTGTAGATCCCAATAGAAATGCAAAAATTTCTCTATATCCATTAAAAAACGATTTGTAGTCAATAAAAAACAAATCATAAATTAAATATAAGAAAATGTTTATTATGAAAATTATTCCCCCAACAAGAGGTGTTTTGACCTTATGTAGTTTTCGTGAAAAATCAGGTACATCGTATATTTTCAAATAATTTGATAAAATAGTACTAAATTTTAACAAAAAAATGTTAAAAATAATAATTAGGAAAATTAAAATGATGTCATTAATCATTTTTTAATTGATATAAGTAAAATCCAAATGGTATGAAAATAATTGCATTAAGATAATTGTTAAAAAAGTTTCCATTTGGAAGAATAAAAATAAAGCTATTTATTATAAAACCAATATTTAGAATATATAATTTAATCTCTTTAAAGGAAATTTCTAAATTTTTAATTTTAGAATAATATAATTGAAAAATAATTTTTTTTGCAAGATAAAAAAAAACTAAAAAATAAAATAGTGATCCTAATATGCCTGTTTCTGCCAATATTTGAATTAAAAAATTATGGGGGTGAGTTGTGCAGCTCGATTGCTCTATAAAGAATTTTTCATCTGAACACAACTTCCTAAACATATTGGGCCCCTTTCCAATTAATGGACTATCTTTAAACATTTTTAATGCGGTCGAATAATGCACTTCATGGGCTTTTGAAAACACATAGAATCCTTTATCAGGTTTTGTTTCAAAATATTCATTTTCACCAGTTTGAAATGTATACTGCTTTATTCCTATACCTTGCAAAGTTTGATCAACAATTCTCTCTTTTAAATCTAAATTACTAAAAACAATTATTATTGATAATAAAAAATAGACGATTATATACATTAAAAATTTAATAATTTTTTTTTCTAGCAAAATACAAATCAAAAAAATTGATAAAGTTAATCCAAAAAAAGCTGTTCTTTCTCCAGAAATAAGTACGAGAGATGAAAGAAAAGCTACGAATAAAATAATTTTATAATTAAATTTATGATTTAAAAAATAAAAAATAAATAAGTAAAGGGGTAATAATCTCATAATAAAACTACCCACAATTTGCCTATCATCAAATGGACCTGTTAATCTTAAATTGGGTTTATCAAATCCTGTTAAACTTATATCAAAAAAAAATTGATAATAAGAGTCAATCAAAACAAAAAACATTGTAAAAGTTAAGATATAAAAAAAATATTTTATAAAAGACTTATAATTTGTTACCAAAAAAAATATAAAAAGTGAAAAGAGTAAAAACCTTATATAAAAAAAAGAACTTTTAAGTGAAAAGAAAATATTTTCAGCTAATAAAGAATTAATACTAATATAAACCCAAAAAAAAATTAAAAATTTTACTAATAAATTATTATAATAATGAAATAATCTATATTTAATAGTGAGATAAATAAAAAAAAAAGCACAAAGAAATATTGTTAAGTCCGGTAAAAAGGGTCCAGTCAGTAAAAAAAGTGGTAATAATAAAGCAAATACTATTAAAATATTTATACATAATATATCATTTTTAGATTTAATTTCAGTATCAGGAATTTGTTCAAAAATTTTCAAATTAAAAATCATATAATTTATAGAATTTAGATTTAATGTTATGATAAGAACTTATTTTAAAATATTAAAGTTTAAATGTAAATGAATTCATCGTCATATTGTTTTGTTTCCCTGTATCAATCATACCCTTCGTACCATGGAGCATCAGATATAACCTATAATTTATTCAATAAGTGGCCAAGTAAAAATAAAGTTTTGATCCAGATTAGTGAGAAAAAAGTTCATAAACAAAAAATTATTAATTTAAAAAAAAAAATAGGATTATTTGGAAGTTTAATAAATATTCTTTTAATTGTGTTAAAATCAAAAAAATTTTTCAATAAAAAAAAAAAAAAATATTTAATAATTGAAGGTGCAAGTTGGGCAGGTTTTACTTTATTATTAATAAGTTTAATAAAGATATACGATAAAAATGTAATTATAATTTACCATGCACATAATTTAGAATATGAGGTAAGAAAACTTAAAAATAATTATTTAATTGCAATTATGACTTTTTATTTTGAAAAGTTAATTTATAAAATTACTAACGGTACTAGTGTAAGTGTCAAAGACTATTACTTCATTAAAAAAAATTATAAAGTTAGTTCAATTTTATTTGAAAATGGTGTAACTAAAATTAAAAAAGAAAAATTAGAAAATAAAGAAATAAAAAATAAAAACTTTATATTATTTTGTGGCTCATACACATACTGGCCAAATAAGATTGCAATTGATAGAATTGTAAATGAAAAAGAAAAAATTTTAAAAATATATCCAAGACTTAAATTTGTTTTTACTGGTGAAGGACTTCCTAAATTTAAAGATAAAAACATACTGACGCTTGGAATTATAAAAAAATCTAAATTAATATGGTTAATTAAAAATTGTTTTTTTTTTTATGCACCAATGCCAAAAGCCCCTGGAACAAAAATTAAAATTTTAGAATCATTATTTTATGGTGCAACTACATTATGTACCAAAAATGCAATTTCGGGAATTAAGAATGTACATAATCTTGAAAATCTCATAATTACTTCCAAAAAAAAACTCTCAAACGATTTACATAAAATTCCAAAAAAGAAAAAAATTATTATCTCAAAAAAATTTGAGAATCATTATAATTTTGAAAAAAAAATAGAAAAGTTCTATGAAAAAATTAACAACATATAAAATTTTATTTCATTATTCTTTTTTGGCAATTATTACTTTTTTAATTTGGGCTTCTGTTGGTTCAAAATTTATCTCTTTATCAAATACCAACGATATAAATATTAAATTTCTAATAAATAATTTAAGATTTTTTTTACCAATAATTTTAATAATTACTCTAATTTATTTTAATCAGAACTATCAAAAAAATACTAATCTAAATGTCATAATATTTGCTATTTTTATAAGTTTTATAATTGGAAATTATAACTTGTATAATAACAACAATGATCTCATAAAAATTTTTAATAATAATGATATTTTAATACAATTTGGGTACATGACTAATTTTTTTAGAGATTTAATGATGAGTTTTTTTTTTATATCAGTATACTTAATTTATTCTAGATTGGACCAAACCCAAACCCAAACTATATTAATATTAAATTTTATCTTTCTTGCCTTACTATCATTTATCACTCTTTACTTTGCTTATTTAGAGTATTTTAGCATCAAAAATGATAGAGAATATTTGTATTTCACTCAATTTTTAATTACGGGTGAACTATACGGAGTGCCCACAATCAGATCATTAGGGTTAAGTCGAAATTTATTGATAATTCTAATACCTTTATCGTTTTTTAGCTTATTTGGAAAAACAAAAAAATATAATATTTATTTAAATATATTCATAATTTTCTTATGCTTAAATATCTTTCAATTGCAGTCACGATTAACAATATATTCATTTGTTATTTTTAGTTTTTTAATTTTATCATACCTAATATTTAAAAAAAAAATTAAAAAGGTGATTTATTTTGTTTTCATCTTTCTAATCATTCCTCAATTTTTAAATTTGCTGGTTCCAAATATAAAAAAATATTATTTTGAAGATAATGAACAAATTTTAATCAACGATCAAAAAAAATCATCGATTATAATAGATTTTATTCAAAAATTAGAAATCCCTCAAAGTAGAGTATTTACTCGTACTCCAAATAATCCAGAAATAATAAAACAAGCAAATGAAGAAAAATATAATGAGATTTTAGTAAAAGAATTTTCATCAGGAAGAACAGAACTATGGAAAAATACTTTAAAAATTTTTACCGATAGTAATGATTATAAAAATTTAATGTTAGGGTTTGGTACAAGTGCAGATAGATATTTTTTAAAGGAAAGTGCATCTAGTGCTTTTTTTTATTCGATTATTTCTGGAGGGTTATTGGGTCTACTTTTTTTAATTATGTTCTATTTATATTTGTTAAATCTAATTTATTTTTTTTTAGTTAATAGAAAAAAAATTGAAAATAAAATTATGATTTATTCTGTGATTACAATTATAATATTTATAATGTTAAGGAGTTTAGTAGAGAGTAGTTTTTTAGTTTTTGGTACAGATAATATCATTTTATTCTCATGCTTATTCTTTTTACAAAACAAAAAAAATATTTAAATTTTTGTAATCCGTTTAATTTCTTCTAATGAATTTTTAAAGTTATTGAAATTAATTGGATAAGCTTTTTTATCCTCAACAAAAATTTTTTCATGCTTCATCACTTCATCAAAAAAAACTTTTACTCCACTTGAAATACAATCAAAACAAAATAATGAATAAAAATTTTCTGAACTTATTATTGAAAATTTAGATATTTTACATAAGTTCAAAACTTTTTCTCTAGAAATAAAACCAAATTCTTCGATGCCATTCATATTCAGCTTTTCTCCAACAGTAATAATATTAAAATCTTCTTTTAAAATTTCAATAAATTGAATAATTTTTTCTATACCTTTTGAGGGATATCTTCTTATATAAAATATAAAATCATATTTCTTTTCTATAAAAGTTTCATTTCTGTTTAAATCATATAAATTATATATAAAATTAAAATTTGATTTTTTTATTACTTTTTTTGATAAAATTGATTTTAAATTTGATGTATTAAAATTCAAATCTTTATATCTGTATTTTAATATTTGATTAGATATCTTAAACTGAAGAGGCATTAAATATTTCCTAAAAATTTTTTCAAGACCTTTTATATCTTTGTCATAGCTTGAGGTTCCTGTAATGGGTCCAAGAATAGTACTGGGTGGAAGTAGTGCTAAAGTAACAAAATTCCAAAGTGGTAAAAAATTCACAAAAACTACTCTATTACCTAACAAATATCTAAACCAAAGGTAAAATAATCCATAAATGGGATCAAAATATTTTTCAATCAAATTTAGTTTTCCTCTACGGTCATCGTCTTTAAATTTGCTTATCTTATTAAAATTGATTTTTCTTTGAATATTTAAAACAACAATATTCTCTTCTTTGAAATTATTTTTTTCAATAAGTTTTTTTAGAAATAAATTTGCAGTTATTCCTTCTCCGTTGGTATTATCAAAATCACTTGCCCAACAATAAACTTTTGGTTCTTTTATATTTTTTTTCACCCAATCTTCATTGGGGAAATAATCAATAAATGTTGGGTTTAACGTTCTAAAAATTGAGGGAATGTTTCTTCCCAAAAACCAAAAAATAGAGTCTATGGAAATATAAAATAAATCTATAAATTTTATCTTATTAATGAATTTTTTTGATTCATTTAAATATACATCTGTTGACCCTGTCTCTTTAAATGTTAATTGATTATCATGATATTTAAATCCTGAAAGATAGCTATTAATAATAAAGAGTTTATTTTTTTTAGCGAAATTAAACCATAAATACATATCACCACTTCTTTTTAAACTTTTAAAAAAATCTAGATCCAAATCTTTTAGTAAATTTGGTCTCCAGAATGTAGATTCTTGTTGAATAAAAGGAAGATATTTTCCGTAAGCTCCACATCTTATTAAATTTGATCTATAATTATATGGAATTTGAACATTGGTTACTTCTGATTTTTGATTATAAAGTACTTTTAATCCTGTGGCCCAACTAACTTTATTGTTAGAAAATACATTTTTTAAAACAGAAAAGGCACTTTTGTTAAGAAAATCACCCGCATTTAAATAACCCATAACATCGCCACTTACTTTTTTAAAACCTTTTGACAAACCATCATAGAGACCTTTGTCTTCTTCTATTATATGTACAATTTCTGGATATTTTTTTTTATGTTCTTCTATAATTAAATTTGTATTGTCAGTGGAATTGCCATCGATAATTATATATTGTAGCTCACAATTACCGTTTATGATTTCTGACTGTTCACAAACTGATTTAATAGTTTCAGAAATATATTTTTCTGCATTAAAACAACTGGTAATAATTGAAAATTTCATAATAATTATAATTGATGATAGTTAAAAAAAAAATACTTTCAAACGAAATAATCAATAAAAAAAACAAAAATCTGATACATCCAAAGGACAAGCACTTATTTATTAATGACTTTAAAGTTAAGATTGAAAAAAGTTTTTTTTACCATTTAAGAGATGCAACTATTTTAAATGATGGCAAAATTTTTACTCTAAACTATGATATAATTTATGATTATTTGGGATTAAAAACTTTAAGCAAATTTATTTTAATAAAAAAATTAATACTTATAACTAATTATATATTCTCAATTTTATACAAAAAAAAAATTATAAAAAATATAAATATTACAAAAGATTGTATTTTAATTCATAATAGAAATTCACATGGATACTTTCATTGGGTAACAGATACTCTTCCAAAAATAATATATATAAAAACAATATACAAAAAACCTTATGTTGTTTTACCAGAAAAGTTAAAGATTAAATTTATTATCTCTAGTTTAAAAAAATTTAAAATTAAATTTTTTTTTCTTAGCAAAAATAATAATTATACATTTAAAAAATTAACTTATATTGGAGAGTTATATCCTTCTGGAAATCCACGTAAAAAAATTATTGAAAAATTAAAAAATTTAGTAAAATTTAAAGACAATAAATCTGCAAGAATTTATATAAGTAGAAATAAATCAAATAGAAGAAAAATAATTAATGAAAAAAGTTTAATTAAAGTGTTAAAAAAATATAATTTTAAAACAATTTATTCTGAAAAACTAACATTTCAAAAACAAATAAGTATTTTTTCCTCTGCAAAATATATTCTAGGCCTTCATGGAGCAGGACTATCAAATATTCTATGGATGAATAAAAAAACTTTTCTCCTTGAACTAAGGCCAGAAAAAGACTTATTTCTTAATTGTTATTTCAATTTAGCTAATCTATTAGATATAAATTATTATTATTTAATATGTAAAAGAAATAATTTTTTTACTTCAAGTAAATCATCAAATTACAAAGTTGATATTAAATTATTTGAAAAAAAACTAAAAGAGATGTTGAGAAAATGAAAAAAAAAAAATTAACTTTAGTTACTAATTTTGATAATTTAAACTTAAATACAAATTTTATTTTTAGTGCTTTTAATTTAGCATTTATTGCTTATTTTTTTTTGGGATTTATTAAGCCCTCTAAAAATTTTCTTTTATGGTGTGATGGGATTATTGGAAAACTATTTTCTAATTCAAAAAAAATTCCAGGGCATCAATTTATTAATTTTTTTTTTAACTATAAATTTACTGAGATCATAGTCATGGGAAACTATAGTAAATTGCAGAATAATTATTTAAAAAAAAAATTTAAAACAAAAGTAAAATTTATTAAATTACCAATTATAAGTAAATTCAATATCAAAAAATTTGCCTTAAAACATAAGAAAAATGCTCTTATATTAATAACTATTCCTACCCCTAAACAAGAAATGTTAGCAATGGAAATAAGAAAAAAAAACAAACATTATAAAATCATATGTATTGGAGGTGGCTTAAGTATTGCATCTGGTGAAATAAAAAAATGTCCAAAATTTCTTGAAATTTTTGGACTAGAATTTATTTGGAGATTGAATACAGATACTTTAAGAAGGATACACAGATTGACATATACTTTTATGATATTGATATTAAATATTAGTAAAATATTTACGAAAATAAAAATTATTAAAGTTTAATATTTTTCTCAAAATAGATATTAATGTTCGAACTATTTTAAAAAATTTATATTTTGATTTGTATGATGTCCATTTAATATATTCTTGTTTCTTATTAGAAATAAGATTTGAGGTATATGGAACATTTCCACCTGTTGAAGAAATAATTATCGCACTTTTTGACATAGCAAATAGATCAAATATAAAATCTTGACCTGAAGTTTGTCTTAATTTTTTTTTATTAAACTTATTATTTGTGTCAATAAATTGAAATTTACCATCAAGCTTTTTTTTAATTTTATTTTTGAAAATATTTTCATCACTAGATATATAAATATACTTATATCCACTTGGAATTATTCTCTCTATGTTATCATAAAATTCTGAAAATTGTTTTTTATAAATTACATCTTTTGTAGGTATTTCTAAAATATGGCTTTTAAAAGAGACTAATTTATCTGTTAATCGAATGTGTAAAGATAAATATTTCTTGAATCTTTTTAATTTTAAAAGTTTATAATAAATTTTTTTTTTGGGTTTAATTAATCTATATATTTCTTTCCATTTTTCTAATAATGCATAGTTATCAATAGTGCTCATATTATTGTATTTATAACAGTTTTTTAATGTTATCTCAGAGTTAAAAGGGTCCATTTTAATTACATTCTTATTTTTTTTTTTTACATTCTTAATTAAATAATTTTTTATATTTATTAATTCAGAAATATAAAATGGACATTCACTATTTTTTTTTTCGTATATTTCTATTAACTTAAATTTATTATTTTTTAATTGTTCATAAGCTATACAAAACGTGACTTGTCTAAGTCTATCACAAAAACCTGAATTCATTTTAGAAAGATCTATGTACATTTTAATTAATAGCTAGTTCAGATAATTTTTGTCTATAGGCTTTTTTTATCAAATTTGATGACCATTTTATTTTAGAGAATTTATGTGCATTTTTTGAAAATTTTGTTCTTAATTTTTTATCTTTAATTAAAATTTCAATTTTTTTTGAAAATAGATTTACATTGAATGGTTTTATTAAATAGCCATTATAATTATTTTTTACTATATCTGAAAGACCACCTACTTTATAAGCAATTATAGGCTTGCCACATGATTGAGCCTCAAGAGCAATATTGGGCAAATTATCTAATCTAGAACCCAATATTACAAGATCACATAAATTATAAACATCAGATAGTTCTTTTTCACTATCTATATAATCAATATTTATAATATCAAAATTACATTTTTCTTGGAAAATATTTTTACTAGCAATAATTAATTCAAATAAATTTGGATCAATTTTATTTAGAGATTTAATTAGTAAATCAATACCCTTTCTCTTGTCTTGAGAATTTCCAAAAACTCCAAAGAAAATTTTTATTTTTTTATTTTTAAAAAGATTTAGTCTTTGAATTGAATTTATTTTTTTTTTAGGAAAAAAAATCTTTTGATCTATTGGGTATGGGATATTAATAAGTTTTGCTTTATTATATAATTTACCTTTTTTAACACACTCAATTAACCATTTACTTGGTGAAATAATTGCTATTGGATTAATCTTTTTTTTTTTATTATACAAAGAATTTGATAAGATATTGTTAAATTTACCATTTTTCCAATTATAATTATTATAATTTAAATAATTTTCAGACCCACATATCCACCACATATCATGCATTGTAATGATAAATGGTTTGGTAATTTTTTGTACATCTTCAATAGATAAGGTTTCAGCATTTATCCAATGCAAATTTATCAGATCATATTTTGAGTTATTAATATGTTTCAAGATTGGAGAGTTAAAAAAATTATATGATTTGGGATTGTGATTATTGTCTAATTTTCCTATCAACATTCCAAAATAGTTTTTTAATTTAAATAAAATTTGAGTAAATTTATCATTAATTGTATAAATGTTTTTTTGATTTGTTAATTTTTTAACAACAATCATTTCACTTTTTATATTTTCAATTGAATTTAAAGTTTTATGAATTCTATATGCTGATTTAGCAGCACCACCAAATAAATCAGAATAAGATACATTCAATATATTCATGATAATTTTTAAACTCTTGACTGTTCTTTAATTATATCTGAAATTATTTTATCAAGATTATGACTCATTCTCCATTTTGGATATGCTTTTTTAAATTTTTGTAAATTGGAAACATACCAAATATGATCTCCTGCTCTATTTTTTTTAGTCAATTTAACTAACATTTTTTTTCTTGTTTTTGTTTCAATCATTTTTATTGCCTCTAATATTGAGCAACTATTTTTAATGCCACCTCCAACGTTATAAACTTCTCCTTTGGTTGGTTTTTTTATATATTCCCAAAACATTTTTACTAGATCATTACTATGAATATTGTCTCTTACCTGTTTTCCCTTATAGCCATAAATTGTGTATAATTTTCCACTCAAACAACATTTAACCAGGTATGATAAAAAACCATGAAGTTCGGCCCCGCTATGTGACGGTCCAGTTAAGCAACCTCCTCTAAAACAAACAGTATTTAAGTTAAAATATTTTCCATACTCCTGAACAGCAATGTCTGCAGCAACCTTTGAGGCACCAAAAATGCTATGTTTTGAGTCATCTATTGACATTTTTTCACTAATCCCTTTTTTTTTTAATCTGATATCTTTAGGTTCATATCTAGAATAATTTTCAACTAATGAAATCTTGTTTGGAGTATCTCCATAAACTTTGTTAGTTGACATAAAAATAAATTTTGCATTTTGTGAAAATCTTCTGGTCAACTCTAAAAGGTTAATGGTGCCTGTTGCATTAATAGAAAAATCAGTAATAGGCTCTTTTGATGCCCAATCATGTGATGGTTGGGCCGCACAATGAATAATTGCTTCAATTTTTTTGCCAAATTTTTTAAATATATTTTCAATTTTTTTATAATTTCTAATATCATAATTAAAATGATTATAATTTTTAATTTTTTTTAAATTATCTAATTGCCACTTGGTATCACCATCTTTACCAAAAAAATATTTTCTTAAATTATTATCAATACCTAGCACCTTAAATCCTTTTTTGATAAAAAACTTTACTGACTCCGATCCAATTAAACCACTTGAACCTGTTATAATTACCACTCTCATAATTTAATTCATAAAATTTTTTAATTTTTTAAAATTTTCTATTTGCCAATTGTATGTATCTGAAGCAATTTCTAAAATAGATCTTTTTGGTTTCCAATTATAAAATTTAAATATCTTATTATTATTAGATATATAAAAAGGAATATCAGATTTGTCACTTTTTGCTATTTTACCAATTTTAATTTTATTTTTAGTTAATTTTTCACTTAATAAAGTAACATCTTTAAGACTTAAAACATTCTTTAAACCTCCACCAATATTAAATGTATTATTTTGTATTTTGTTAAATTTTTTTATTTGTTTATGAATTATTTCACACACATCATATACATGCAAAATATCCCTACATTGGTTACCATATCCACCAAAGCCTATATACTTGATATTTGATTTTATTAGATGTTTCCATAGCCACAAACTAAGAAAACCTTGCTCGACCTTACCAAACTGCCAAGGTCCTGAAACAACACCAAATCTATTAATCAAAAATTTTAAATTGTAAGAATAAGAATATTCTAAAATTAGATCTTCAGAAAATTTTTTTGAAAGGCCATAAAATGATAAGGGGGGTGCAGTAGAAAAATTTTCATTAATTGAATGATTTTTATTCAAAAAAATTTTTTTTTTTATGATTTTTTTATTATTAATAATTTGATTAATCTTTTTAATTGAATAAACCCTACTTGTTGACAAGAAAATAAATCTAGTTTTATCATTAGTGCATTTTAATAATAGATTATTTGTCCCAAGAAAATTTGTTTTTAATACATTAGTTATATTTTCTTTTTTTACTTTAGCTTCAACAAGAGCAGAACAATCTATAATAAAATCAAATTTTGGCAATTTACTAATATCTTTATAATTTTTGATATCTATTTTGAAATTAGTAATTTTTTTTTTTTTTAATCTTTCTAAATTTAATTTTGAACCCTCTCTAGATAAATTATCTAAAGAATAAACATTAAATTTTTTTTCTTTAAGAAAAATCGCAAGGTTAGAACCTATAAAACCGCAACCCCCTGTAATTAGTATTTTTTTATACATTAATATCTTTTTAAAAATTTTTTAGAAAAAGTATGTGTAAAATCTTTATTCAAATTTTGACCTAATTCTAATAAATAATTTTCTTGAGAATTTAATGATTTTTGAATGTTATTAAATTCTTTATTTTTGATGTTTTTGTTATCATTCCTATAGGTATTTATCGCATTTAAATCGCTAATTAGTGTAAGTACATTCTCTCTGATAAATAATAATATTTTAGAAATATTTGATACATGTGTTTTTTGTATGAAAATATGACTATTACAATCTTTAAGTAAAAATTTTTTATATTCATTTAAATTTTTTGGCTTTAAAACATACTTTGTATCTATATTTTCAAGTGTAGATCTAGATATCATAATCGGCTTTATTTTATAACAAGATGCCTCTAAATGTGACGTACCAGAAAAAGTAACAACCCTCTTCACATTTCTGAAGATATAATTATTAGATGCGTATGCATTATCAATTAAAATTTTCCTATTAAGATTTGGAAAATTTTTAAGAATTTTATTTATTATAAAAATTTGATTTTCGCCCCATCTATGAGCGTTTGGATGAATTCTTAATGACCACGTTTCATTTGAATTTTCAATTATTTTAAGTGTTTCAATAACCCATTCAAAATAATCATAAAATATTCTGTCTTTATCCAAATAGTTAAATGGGGAGTCTTTAAAAATATGTAAAAAAATTACATTTTTTGGGTAAGTTGCAATTTTATTTTTCAAATTTCCCGCAACATTTGCATCTGAATAATTAGATTTTCCTCTCATTCTTTTATTCCAGTAATTTGATATCATTTTACTATCTAAATTTTTTTTGAAAAAAAAGAATGTTTTTTTATTTATCTGATTCCATGCTGACTCTTTTTTACTTACATCATAAATATTATATCCTGCTTGGCAAAAAATTTTGATTTTCTTTTTTCTAAAAACTGCAAGTAATGCTCTATGCTCGTAAACTGAATGACCTAAAAAAGCTACATTTATATCATTTTTTATTGTTAGATCTTCAGCTCTTTTGATAGCGTACAAAGATTTTATTAAACTTATGAATATTTGTTTTGTATTTGGAAACAACTGTTTATCATTCATCAAACTCAATGACGAGTCCCAAATAGAATTTATGATTTGATTTTCATAATTAACAATCAAATTCATTTTTCTATTTTTTAATAATTTAAAAAAATAAAATATTTTATTTAAATTTTGAAAAATAAAAAAAAATATTAAAGTATATTTGTAAAAACTATTATTTTTTTTAACTATATTATTTTCAATATAAATTTTGGTTTCAGGGAAAGTTTTTTCTAAATCTTTAATTATTATAGAATTATATTTTTTTTCTAAAATAATTTTGTTTGGTTTTGATGAATAGCCTTTTATTATTCTCGAAACCCATAAAATTTGACTCTCTCCAAATCCTCCACCAATAAATATATTCTTTTTTTTTTTCATTAAATCAGTTTTTTAATTAATGAGAGATCCTCATTATCGTCGATATCATATGATGAATTCTGATCCATAATGTAAGGAATTGTTATTTTGCCAAATATATCCTTAAGATAAGTTGGATACTTTATAATGTAAATTGCAGCCCCATTTCTTGCAAAGTAAACTTTCTTATCCTGTCTTCTAATTAATTTTTTTTTAAATCTTAATATTCCTTTTTTATTAATTGTCATTAGTGACTCTGGATTAAAATTATGTTTTACTTTAATACAACTAACCAAGCTATCAGCTTTTTTATTATTTTTTATTTGTTGAATTGCATTGTTAATGTGCTTTGGTTTTCTTAATGGAGATGTTGGCTGAAGAATAATAATATAATCAGGAATAATGTTTTTTTTTAACCTAAGAAATTTTGCCAAATGTTTAATTGCCTCAATTGTTTTAGATTTACCAGTCGATATTTTTTTTGGTCTCTTGATATAATTCACTTTCATTTTTTTTGCAAAATTAAGAATCTTATCTGAGTCTGATGACACATAAATTTTATCAATTAAATTTGATTTTTTTGCTGCTTCAATAGTAAATTGAATCAAAGGTTTTCCTTTAATTTTCCTTAAGTTTTTATTTTTAATTTCTTGAGAACCTCCGCGTGCTGGGATGATTGCAATTATTGACATCTAATATCTAATTTTTTTTTGAACAGATATCTTTTTTAGAGTTACAAGCTTATTGATAATTTTTTTTGCCGCATTACCATCGCCATATATATTACTTTGTTTATATCTGGAATTTTTATTAACTTGTTTTCTTAAAGCATTATAAATATTTTTTGCTTCGTAATTAACTTGAATAACATTTTTGCCTCTTTCTCTTCCATTCTGCCTACTTCCAATGTTAACCACTGGTGTTCCAATGTATGCTCCCTCTCTAATTCCACTTGATGAATTTCCAACTAAACAAGATGTGTACTTCATCAATTGAATATAGTCATTAATTTCTAAATTTTTGAAAAAATGCATCTTTTTCATCTTAAATTTTTCTCTCCATTTTCTAATTCCTTTTGCAATATCTTCAGAACCTGCATCTGCATTAGGCCACAAAACTATAGCTTGCACATTTAATTTACTTACCGCTTCCAAAGTATTCAAAATTTGATTCTCAGCATTTCCAAATTCTGTTGTTACAGGATGTTGTGAAACTATTACAAATGGCTTAAGTAAATTTAATTTAGCGCCAACACCTTCTTTAAAAATTCTTTTATTAATTGAGTTTAATCTATTTTTTTTTAATTCCTTTTTAACCAGATCAATTCTAGGACAACCAAAATTAAAAATATCTTTTTTGTTTTCTCCTAATAAATATATCCTTCTTGCTGACTCTTTAGATGACGGGAAATGAATATGTGAAAATTTTGTAACTGCGTGCCTTATACTTTCATCAATAGTTCCAGTAACTTCACCTCCCATTGTATGAGCCAAAGGTATATTCATATAACAGGTAGCTAATGTTGTAGCCATTGTCTCAAATCTATCTCCTATTGTGATTACTATATTTGGTTTCAATTCTTTTAAAGCTTCTGATATACCTATTAACCCTAATCCAGTAGATTTAGCCATTGTTATAGGATTTTCACCTTCTATTAAAAAATAAATTTTTCTATCGATTTTAAACCCATCTCTATTTATAATTTTTTCTAAATCACCATATTTATCAATTACAGCAGATGCTCCTAAAATTATTTGCAATAAACATTTTTTATTTCTTTTTATCTCCTCTAAAACTGATTTAATACTGCTATAATTTGCTCTAGATCCAATAAATACTAGTATTTTTTTTCTCATTAATTCAAATCTGTTAATTTTAATTTATAATTTTTTTTCATATTTTTTTTTATTTTTTTTCCAATTATTTTTTTATAATTAGTAGATGGTATACCTCCACCAGGTTTTTTAAATGATAAATGGTCAAAAGCTAGCTTTGTTCCTAATTTTAAATCTTTTTTGATATAAATACTTTTTTGAAAAATGAAACGCATTTTATTAAATTGTCTTAAATCATTTTTATTAAAAATAGTATTATTCATGATAAATGCATCTTTGATTTCTTTACAAAAAATTTTAAACTCATGTGGCTCCATACTGTGTCTTGCATCACTACCATACATTTTCTTTGAAAAGGTTACGTGTTTCTCAATAACTTTTGCACCTCTTGCTATAGCTGAAATTGCAGCTGCAATTCCTAGCGTGTGATCTGATAATCCAAGTGTACATTTATATTTTTTAAATTTTTCTAAAACATTTAAACCTACATTTTCAGCTGAGCAAGGATACTCTGAAGTACACTGAAATAAGACTAAATTTTTTTTATCAAAAAATTTAATTGCATGATCAATTTCACTAAATGAGCTCATACCAGATGATAAATAAACCCTCTTCTTATATTTTGATATTTCAATTAAAAGAGGGTCGTTATTAACTTCTCCAGAAGCTATTTTAAATCCATCTATGTTTATTTTGTTTAGTAGTTGTGCGGCTTGTATTGAAAATGGAGACACTATAAATTGTAACTTTAGTTTTTTACTTAATTTTTTTAATTCAACTAATTGCTTATAATTAAATGAAGTTCTTTGAAAATAATTATATCTATTTTCTGATTTAAAATATTCAGGATTTGGAGCATTATAAATGGTTTCATTTTCAGCATCATGCAGTTGAAATTTGACTGCATTTGCTCCACATTCTTTTGCCATTTCAATTAATTTACAAGCATTGCCAAAAGAACCATCATGGACAGAGCCTATCTCTGCAATTATCATTAATTCATTTGGATTTTGCATTTTAAAAACTAATAGTTTTAATATTTAAATGTTTTGAATTTATCTTATAGTTAATTATAACAAAGTTTAAATAAAATTAATATTTAAGAAAACTAATAAAAAATATATTTTGAAAAAAAAAATAGCTCTAATAACTGGAATTACAGGACAAGATGGCTCTTATCTGGCAGAGTTTTTGTTAAAAAAAAATTATATTGTTCATGGTATAAGAAGAAGATCATCTAGTATTAATACACAAAGAATTGACCATCTCCACAATAATTCGAAAATTCTTGGTAAGAAACTTTTTCTACATTATGCTGATTTAGTAGATTCAATCAGTCTTGAGAAGATTATTAACACAGTGTTACCCGACGAAGTTTATAATTTAGCTGCTCAATCGCATGTGAAAATAAGTTTCGATATGCCCGACTATACCTCAAATGTTAACGCAATTGGTGCACTAAGAATTTTAGAGATTATTAAAAATTTAAGTAATAAAAAAAAAATAAAATATTACCAAGCTTCTACATCTGAAATGTTTGGGGATAGCAATAATCAATATAAAGATGAGAAAACACCTTTCTATCCTAAATCACCCTACGCAACCTCAAAATTATTTTCATACTGGATTACAAGGAATTATAGAGATTCATACAATATGTTCTGTACAAATGGGATTCTTTTTAATCATGAATCTCCTAGAAGAGGAATAAATTTTGTAACAAAAAAAATTACCTATAAACTATCAAGAATTGTATTGGGCCTAGATAAGTATCTAGAATTAGGAAATTTAGATTCTAAAAGAGATTGGGGTCATGCAAAAGAATACTGTGAAATGATGTGGAAAATCCTTCAAGTTAAAAAACCAAGTGATTACGTTATAGCAACAGAAAAACAATATTCTGTTAAAAAATTTATAGAATTAGTAGCAAAAGAAATAGGTTTTAAAATTAAATGGATTGGTAAGGGTGTCAAAATGATAGGAGTTGTTGAAAAAATTAATAATAAAGAACTTAAATTGAAAAAAAATCAATTGATCATTAAAGTTAATAAAAGATTTTTTAGGCCTAATGATGTTTTAGATTTATTGGGAAAATCTTCAAAAGCAAGAAAAGAACTTGGATGGAAACCAAAATATAATATCACAACTTTAATTAAAGAAATGGTTAATGAAGATTTAAAAACTGCAAAATTTGAATTATTAAAAAAAAACTATAAATAATTTTTTACAAACTCCAACTTTTGATATTATATTTTTTTTTAACTGAATTTTTTACCATAGACTTTATATCAAAGAAAAATCCATCATCTTTAATCTTATTTAAATAAAAATCTATTTTATCTAATATTGTATTATGGGGCACCAAGAGAACAATACCATCATACTCATTTGATAAATTTCTAATATTTTTAAAATTTATTGTTATATCTTTTATTGATAGTAAATCTTTTTTGGTAATTAATGGATCAAAGACATCGATATTAAACTTTTTCTTCAACTTGATTGTTTGTACCAATTCAATATTTTTACTATTCCTAATATCGTTACAATTTTCTTTAAATGTTAGTCCAATAAATAAAATTTTGTCTGACTTTTTGAAAGATTTTTCAATTATTTTTGCCAAATATCCAGTCATAGAATCATTCAGTTTTCTGCCGCTGCTGATTATTTTTGGATAATATCCTAATTCTATCGATTTACTTTTAAGATAAAATGGATCAACTCCAATACAATGACCACCTACTAATCCTGGAAAAAATTTTATAAAATTCCATTTAGTCCCTGCGGCTTCTATAACCTCTTTAGTGTTTATTCCAAGTTTTTGACAAATGATTGAAAGTTCATTCATAAGTGCAATATTTATATCTCTTTGAGTATTTTCAATTACCTTTGCTGTTTCGGCAATTTTAATATTATTTACTTTGATTACTTTTTTTACAATTATTGTTTTATAAAGCTTTGCTAATATTGATGTTAATTTGATGTTGTCTGATGCAACAATTTTTGAAATATTTTCGATTGTATGAGTGCTATCATTAGGATTAACTCTCTCTGGACTATAGCCTAAAAAGAAATCTTTTTTCCAAGCTAATTTGGAGTTTTTTTCAATTATAGATGAGCAAATTTCTTCAACTGTTCCTGGGAATACAGTTGACTCATATATTATAGTTGTATTTTTTTTTATATTCTTGCCAATTTTTTTTGAAGCATATTTGAGAATACTTAAATCAGGTTTATTTTTTTTATTTACTGGGGTAGGCAAACATACAATTACAATGTCACATAAACTTATTTTTTTATAACTTGTGCTAAATTTAATTTTTTTTGCATCTAAAAAATCTTTTTTTTTGCATTGATTGTTTAAATCAATAAATTTTAGAAGCTTATTAATTTTTTCACTGGAAGAGTCTATACCAATTGTAGAAAATTTTTTTCCAAATAATAAAGCTAGAGGTAAACCAACATATCCTAACCCAACTACTGCAATTTTTAGTTTAAATGAATTTAATTTTTTTTGTAATTCATTATTAAAATTAATTGTCATTACTTTTTACAAAAATAAAACTTTTAGCCTCACCATCAGTTACGAAATCCTCAAAAATTAATTTTGGGTTTTCATCTAAAAATTCAAAAAAGGCTTTTTTTTGACCTCTATCTCTGTCTCCATAAAAACAATTCCAGTCATCAAATACAACTATTGTGCCTGGTTGTAAAAAAGATTTAATAAAATTCAATACAGATACTGTACTGGTATACAGATCACAATCCACATATATTACAGCTGCCTTTTTTTTATTTAATCTTTGTATTAGTGCTTCATTTAAAGAATCTTCATAAAATCCCTTAACAACAATTAATTGTTTGTCAGTGATTCCAACTTTTTTTACTGTCTTGATAAATTTTTCCTCCGCAAATGAAAGTTTACCTTTGTGAAAAACCTCCATTTTATCAATACCTTCAACTTCTGGAAGACCTTCGAATGAGTCAAAAGCTACATATTGCAAATCAAACAAATGACGAAAAGTTCTGTAGGCCATTCTAAATGTATTTGCCTCATTACAACCAAATTCCATATAATAACCATTAATTGGTCTATTGATATTCATAAACCTAGCAATACTTAAAAAAATATTTTGCCTATTATTTTGACCAAACTTCCAATAGGTGTTTATTACATATCTATATTTTTTGGAAAAAATAATTCTTAACATATGTAAAATTGCTTCTTCAATATTTTCAGGAAATATTTTTAAAATTTTTTTTATTATATTTTTCAATTTCTTAGCTTATTATTTTGATAACTTTTCTAACAATTGCGTGTTCCAAAGTCCTTCATTTATATTCATGTTGTATTTCTTGTATTTTTTTTGATAAATTAAATCAAAATAGTCTATTGTTCTATAATATAAATCTTCTAATTTTAAAGCATTATTATTTTTAATTTTAATTATAGTCATCTTTATTTTATTTCTGTTATTTCTATATTTTTTAATTTTATATCCCGTCGTTGGTCCATTTGAACCGAAATTATCAATGTAAATGGAACCTTTTGTACCACATATCTTTATTTCTATTCCATTATTTGGGTTATTTACTGTCGATAAATTAAAATTATACAAATATTTTTCTCTAATAGAAAAATTTGATATCACATCTGATTGATTAATCCAAAATTTCAAAGGTAAAATTTTTTTTTTAATTTTTACTAATACATTTTTATATAAAATCACAGCCTTACTAGGTTCTGGTAATAATAAATTGAGGGCATGTGAACCATAGTTATATAAAACACCTCCTCCCATTTTTCTGAAGTATTTCCAATTATCTTTATTTAGATTTTTTAGCCTACTTGAAATTTTCCAATTGAAATCAATTGACTGAATATCTAAATCATTTTTTTTAATTATTTTTTTTAAATAGATAAAACTTGGCAAAAAATTATAGCAAAAATTAATTAAACCTATTCTGTTTGATTTTTTCCAAGCTTTGTAAACTTTATAAGAGTCTTTATAATTAATTGAAAGTGGTTTTTCACATATGACGTTTTTTTTATTCTCAAATAATTGACATATTATATTAGGTTGTGCATGACCTGGTATACAAACAAAGACTGTATCGATATCAGTAGCATTAATAATATTATCTATTAATGTGACTCTAATTTTTTTTGGGTATGTGCTTATAAGACTTTTTGCTTTTGTAAGATTTCTAGATCCTATCGCTATTAAATCAAAATTTTTATGTTTTTTTATAGCTTTTAAAAAATATTTTGCTGAATTTCCAGACCCTATAATTCCAATTCTATTCATCTATGAATTTTAAAAATTTATTTAAAGCACTTGATTTATCAAAGCTCTGTTTATATGTTTTTTTTGCATTTAGTGTTAATTTAGAACTAATTTTTTTTTTATTATAAATTAAATCACAATTTTTTTTAAAATCTTCTAAATTTTCACATAACAAACAATTATAACCATTTTTTAACGATGGATTACCTTTGTTAACGTTTTTATGAGCAATTATTGGCCAACCACTTGCCATGGCAGTGACAATTCTTGATCTATTGCCAACTGGCACATCTATTGGGAATAAACATGCGTGCACTTTTGATGCAATAGTATTTATATTTTTTAAATAACCTAGAAATGTAACTTCATTAATTTTTTTTATTTTTTCAAAAGTTGTCTTATCTAGCTGAAAATTGCCACAAATATAAATTTTAAAATTATTTGGCCCCCAATTTTTAACAAATGAAGGATGAAGTTTATTTAATAAATAATCTAATGCAGATTTAGAACCTAGTCCTTTTAAATTTCCATAAAATAAAAAAGAAGGAATTTGATATTTTTTAATTTTATTCTTTTTATAGGAAACAGACCAAGGATAGGGCAAATAAATACTTTTAATTTTTATATTATTCAATTGAGAGACATTAATATTTGATGCATTGACAATTTTGCACCTATTAAGTGTTCTTTTATAAAAAAATTTCCATTTAAGTACCATCACTAAAATAAATGGAAGATATAATATTTTGAACAAGTTTAACTTTAGATCATAATAGTAATGATACCAAGTTGTTGAAAAATTTAAATCTCCTAGCCAAACATACATCTTTTTATTTAATCTTAATTTTTTAATATAACTTGCTGCTGCAATATCAAATGCAATAATTTTTTTAGGATTAAAATCAAGTATTTCTAATCTAAGCTCCTTGTTTAAACTCATAGTATCAATTTTTTTATATAAAAAATTTTTAATATTATAATTATAAATCTTGTTTTGATGAACTTGTCTTAATATTAGATTTTCTTTATTCTTAAATTGATTAACGAAGTATGAATTTTTTTTTAAAATTTTATTTTGCTGTATTGATAAATAAAAAACTTTAATATTTTTATTTAATAAAAAATTTATATACTCATAAAAAACAATTGTAGATGCTCCATGCTTTTTATCTGGTAAATCTCCAACTGAACAAATTAAAATAGATTTTTTTTTTTTCAATTTATTTAATTACTCTAATTTTTGGAAGAGGTAATATAATTTTTGATTTAAAATTTTTCTTTCTAAGATTTTTAATTATTGTTTTTGCATAATGCCATGATAGCATAACTGCATAGTCTGGCTGATTTTTAATTGCAATAGCCTCGTTAACCACAGGTATATGTGTGCCAGGCGTATAAAGTCCAATTTTTAGAGACTCTTTTTGTTCAGCAATATATTTTATTGATTTGCTATTAAGTTTACAATATTCAAGTAATGTCATTGCTCTACCAGGACATCCTATTCCAATAATTGATTTATTATTTGAGACTAAGTTTTGTATTTTTTTTGAAAAGTCACTTTTAAAATTTGTAATTTTTTTTGCAAAATCAATATATATTTTTTGAGAATAATATCCTTTTTTAATTTCTTCTTTTAATAATTTTTTTACTGTATTTCCAATTTGATATTTTTTATTTTTCTTTCTTGCATACACTCTTATTGAACCTCCATAGTTTGGAATCTTTTCTACTTTTTCAAATATAAAATTATACTTTTCAAATAATTTAATGAGAGGTTTAATCGAGTAATATTTTAAGTGTTCGTGATAAATTGAGTCAAATTGGAATTTTTCAATAATACTACCTAGATAGTGTGACTCACTTACAAATACCCCATCGTCATCTAATAAATTGTGTACCCCTTTCAAAAGATCTTCTAACTTATTTACATGTGCAAAAACATTAGATGCGGTAATAATTGTAGCTTTACCATATTCATTTTTTATTTTATTTGAAATTTTATAATTAAAAAACTCTTGTATTGTTCTAATGCCACTCTTGTTAGCAATTTTGGCAATATCAGTTGGTTCTACCCCAAGAACATTAAAGCCAATTTTTTTAAAACCTTTCAGTATTGATCCATCATTGGAACCTATATCTATTACTAATTTTTTACTAAGATTTTTGTATTCTTTTGAAACATGGCCTGAAATTTTTTCTAAATTTTTTTTAAGATCTTTTGTAATTCCACTTCGGTATGGATAATCTATATGAAAAAGTTCTTTTGGATCAACCACATAATCAATTTGGATCAATCCACAATTTAAACATCTTACTAAATTCAATGGATATTTTTTTTCTTTTTTGTTTAAATCTCTTTTCTTTAATAGTGAGTCGCAAGGACTAATATTTCCTAAACTTATAATTTTTGTTAAATTTGATTTTTCACAAACTTGACATTTTTTTATTTTTCCAGGAAATAAATTCATTTTAAAATTTTATTTTTTTTAACATTAAATATTCTTTAATCAATAAAAATCTATTGCTTAAGTTGGGATAATTTGCCATCTTCAAGTAAATAATTTTTATCACAAAATTCTTGTACCTGTTTCTTATGAGAAATAATAATTAATGTTTTATTTTTAAAGAGTTGCTTCATTTCATTCAATAATTCTTTTTCGGTATTCAAATCAAGTGAGCTTGTATGTTCGTCCATAATTATTATCTCAGAGTCTCTATAGATTGCTCTGGCAATAGCAATTCTCTGCCTTTGACCTCCCGATAAGTGACCACCATTTTCTCCTATAAGTGAATTATGTCTATTTTTTAATTCTAAATCTAGTCCACTGAGACCTGTAACTTTTAAAGATTTATTTAGTCTTTCATGATTAATTTGTTTTTCGTCTAGATTAAAAGTAATATTATTTTTAATTGTATCATTTAACAAAAAAATATTTTGAGGAATAAAAGAAATTATTTTTCTGTAATTATATAAATTTGCTTGAACATCAAACCTATCATCTACTTGAATTAACCCAGATTGAGGTCTTATAAGTGAAAGTATAATGTTGCACAAAGTGGTTTTGCCAGAACCATTTTTGCCAGTGATTCCAATTATTTCACCTTTATTAATTGTTAAATTTAAATTTTTAAATAAACTTTCTTTTCCATCGTACCCAAAACTTAATTCTTTAATTTTAATATAATTATCAAACTTGAATTCATCATTTTTTATTTCTTTTTTTATTAATTCAATATGTTGATTTTGAATATCTTCTAAAACATTAACTGAGTTCAAGTTACTTCTAAGAACAGTCTTTAAATATGAAATTTTAGTAAACGATGGATATAACCTGAAAAAAGAAAAAACAAAAATTCCTATTGTTGGTAAATAATCTAACGATATTTCAATTTTTGTTAATAATAAAGCTGCACTTAAAAAAACAACCACAATAATTTCAAACAGATATCTTGTTATACCTGAAAAAAACTCAATGTTTCTTTGTTTTATTGAAAAATTAAAATTTTTTGATTTAAAATTATTTAAATAAAAATTATAATTTGAGTATATTTTCAATTCCCTAAATGAATTAAAAATTTCAATCAAAGAACTATTAATTGAAGAGTATAATTCGTTTCTTTCCTTGCCCCATTTTTGAATGCTTGATTTTGATAAAGATGAAATTAATAACAAAAATAAAGTTAATATTCCCATGGTCAATAAAGTAAATTCAAACGAAATAAGAAAAAGCAATAATATCAAAAAAGTAATTAAAATTATCTCTGTGTATAATAAAATAACACACATCAAATAATTACGTGCAGAAAACACTATTTCTTTTGTATTACGAATAAATATAGGAGATGTTAAATTTATAATATCAATATAACTTAATCCTAACATTTTTTTAATTGTTGATATGGCTATATAATTAAAATTTCTAACTAAAAAATTTTGAACAATAAAATTTAGATAAATTGACATTATATTTTTAACAAATAAGAAACTTAAAAAAATAGTAATAAAAAAATAAAAACCTTCATCTTCTTTAATTTTAAGAAGCTCTAATATATTTTCCATAAAAATAGGTTTGGTTTTGTTTGTTAGCATTATTAAAAATGGATAAATTGAGGCAACACTTAAAAATTCTAATAAGCTAATTATAAAGTTTACAAAAATAATATAAGAAACACTTTTCTTTGATTGTGGGTCTAATAATTTGATAAAATTTTTTAGATCTTTCATTTAATTTTATAATATTCTTTATACCAATTAATAAATCTTTTGATTCCAGTTTTGTAATCAGTTGTTTTTGATGTTCCTAAATAACTTTTAATTTTAGTTCTAGAGGATAATGTGTTAGGTATGTCTCCTGTTTGCAAGGGCATAAAATTTTTAATACTTTGTAAATTTAAATTTTTTTCTATTTCTTCTACAAACTTTAATAACGCAACTCTTTTACCTGAAGAAACGTTAAATACCTGAAATGGAGAAGGGCTAGAGCCAGGATCAGGTGAATATTTTTTAAAATTATGATTTTTTTTTGGAATTTTAATCAATAATTTTTTTACAATATTTGCTACATCGTCACAATATGTAAAATCTCTAGCATGATTTCCATAATTAAAAATATCTATTTTCTTTTTTTCAATTATATTTTTTGTAAATTTAAATAATGCCATATCAGGCCTACCCCATGGTCCATATACAGTAAAAAAACGACATGCAGTCATTGGTATGTTGTAGAGATATGAATATGAATGAGCCATTAACTCATTTGATCTTTTAGTTGCAGCATAAAATTGAATAGGATGATCGGCTAATTGATTTTCTTTAAAAGGGAATCTTTCGTTAAGCCCATAAACGCTACTAGTACTTGCAAACAATAAGTGTTTAATTTTGAAAAATCTTGAAGCCTCTAATATATTAAAAAAACCTATTAAATTTGATTTTAAATAATCTTCTGGATGACTTAGCGAATGTCTAACACCTGCTTGTGCAGCAAGATGTACTATATAATTTATCTTATTCTGTTTGATATAATTAAATAATTTTTTTTTATTAGTAATATCAATTTTCTTAAAAAAAAAATTTTTATTTTTTTTTAAAAATTCATTTCTTTTATGTTTAATTTTTACATCATAGTAATTATTAAAATTATCAATTCCAAATACTTTATTAATTTTATTTTGAAAAAGTTTTTTAATTACATGAAAACCTATAAAACCAGCAGATCCTGTAACTAAAATATTCATGTATTATGATTAATTTGGTTTATAAACGAGCTTTCCAATAATAAAATCTACCACGCCTAAAAGCATAAATAAGTGGCACATTTCTATATGATTATAAGCTTTTGAGTTCACCCAAAAACTAACACCATTTTTATTAATTTTATTTAAACGATTATTTTTATTAAAGCCAGTAAATGATACTATTTTAAATTTATTTCTCTTACACCATTTAGCTGCATTAACAATGTTTTTTGAATTCCCCGATGATGATACAAAAACAACTAAATCATTTTTTTTACAGTGAATTTTTAGGGCTTCCTTCATCCAATTGTCATGACCGTAATCATTTGAAAGACACGTTATAAAATTTGCTTCATTAAAATTTGTAGCTCTAACACCTGCATTTTTAGATAAATCAACAGATACATGATTACAAATAGAGGCACTTCCACCATTACCTAGAAAAATTATCTTATTTTTTTTTTTATAATTTTTAAAAAGATTTGCACATTTTAATAAATTATCATTAGAGATAGTGTTTAAAAGTTCTGAAAAGATTTCTTTATTTTTGCTAAAAAATTTTTTCATAATTTAAAATTTTGATACCATTTTTTTTTAAACCCTAATGCTTTATCATCTATTATAAGATCATAAGAAGGTTTTCCTAGCAACAATTTATTAAATTTTAAGCCCCATTTTTTAAGTTGCTTTAATGTTAAATTGAAACCTTGTTTTTTTGCTTTTGAAACAATATCTTTATTTCTACCCATATACCTTGCTGTAAAAATTACAATATAATTTCCATCATCATATAAATTATTTATTAACTTGATAACCTTATAATTAGGTTTTGAAAGCTTATATTGGTTTTTTTTTGTATGACAAATTACACCATCAATATCTACACAAATTTTTTTCATAAATTATAAATATAAAAAACTTAAATCAATTTAAAGATGTTTCTCCTGTATTTCGTACCAAAGTTTAGAGATGGTTGATTTTCCCCAATATAATGGGTGTCCAGGAGTTAACTTTAAGTCTGAGGGTTTAATAGTTACTTTTTCTAATGAACTTAAATTAAGAATAAAGTCTTTAATAATATCATTTTTTTCATTTTCACTAGTGTACTTAATTTCAAATGGTGGTTTTTTTAGAATATATATTTGATCATCGATAATTTCGTTAATTTTTTTTTTTTCTTGGTGGTTAAAGACTACTTTAAAAGATATTACAGAATTATAAAAACACCAACCAATTGGATAACTATCAATAATTAATTGTGGCTTGGTATGAAATATATATTTCCATGAACTAGCACCTGAAGCTGGGCCAATAAAACAATCTGATATTAACCCTGCTCTAAGATTAAACTCATCTTTATTAAGTTTTGATTTGTTGGAATAGAATATGTTATTTTCTATTTCATTGAACCACAATGGCAAATCTTCTAATTGATCTCCATAAATATAAATATCCCAACCATTCTCAATCATAGTAAAAAAACTTTTTTTATAATTTTCTAATGTGTCTGTAGACCTTTCATTTGTATATGCATGATTACTTTTTTTCTTATATCCAAATCCACATATTTTTCTTTTATTTAAATGAAAAAAGATATTTTTATATTTTTTTGAAATTAAATTAGGTGCATTAAATTCATCTTTTTTAGAAAAGATTTCAAAAGCATTATACTCATGCAAAAGTAAACCTTCTTTATTATACTTTGGATTTAATTTTGATTGATTAAAATTATTATGTTTGTTGATAAAATCAGTATAATATACATATTCAATTTTATTTTTTTTTAAATAATATTCAAATATTAAGAATATTTTTTTTTTATATTTTTCATCAATATAGGAAAATTTTGCAAACTTTGATGATAATTTTAACCAATAAAAATGATCATTATAAATTTCACTAGTTAAAAAATTGTGTCTTTTGGGATCATAACCAAATACTATGCACCAATTATTTTTGTCGTATAATCTTTTTAAAACCTCAGGTGAGAGAATAGTGTGTGCAAAACCACCCTCTGGCTGAAGAAAAACTCTCTTATTCTTAAATTTTTTAAAAATAATTAAATATACTAAATCCAAAACTGAAATCAAAAATGAAAAAAAATATATATACTTTTTTAATAATTTAAAAATAGATAAACTCATAATCACCGGTATAATTATTTTGGTTCATTAGCCACTTCCAAGCGGTGACATCTATTAATGTTTCGGCTGTTAATGCCCAACACTGAAGATTAAATTGTTCTAATTCATTTCTATAGGACTCAACACAAATAAATTTAGATTTACCTATTCTCTCTATTTCAGATAAACATGAACTAATTTCATTAATCTTAAAATTGTGAAGAGTATTAATTGAAATTACTAAATCAAAAAAATTATCTTTGTAAGGTAATTTCTTTCTTGCATCTTTAATAATTATATTTTTTTTGATTTCATTGATTGTTTTATTTTTGGCATATCTAGAAATATCTATCCCTATTATTTTTATATTTTTTAAAATTTTTTTAATTTCATAGATTAAAAAGCCTTTACCACACCCAATATCTAACACACTTGAATTATTTGTTAATTTATATGCTTTGATAATTTTTTTTGCCAATAAGGAATTGTAACCAGGTATGTATTTAAACCCTCCATATCCATACTTTCTATTGCCATCCCAATAATCGAAACCATATTTTTTTGAAATTTTCATACATTTTACTTTTTGACTCACCATCCGCTCAATGTAATTTCTTTTTATTTTTGTGTGGTTTGGTGTAATAAAATTTTTTAATTGAATTTTTCTTTTGTGAACTTTATTTTTATTAAAATCTAAACATTTTATCAAAAAAATTTTTTCTAACTCAGAAAAGTTTTTTTTAGTTTTGACCAGAAGATTTTCAAGTGCAAAATGTAATTCTTTTTTTTTTTCTAATGACTGCCTATATAGTTTGTGTCTTTCTTCTCTATTGGCGGGAAGTTGCAACAAACTATAAAAAACTATTCCGTCATAATTGTTATAATTTTTAGTAAGCTCAAATAAAATAAATGTACTATCTTTCATAGCATACTCTGTTGCACTAAGCAGAATATCTATTTTTTTTTTCGAACAATAATCTCTAATTACTAAATTTTGAACACTTTGAGGGACTCTTTCTTGAAAAAAAGGTCTGCTAAAAATATATCCTTTTAGTTTCATTTTTTTTTACCAAATGGAAATTCAAAATTCATCCCTATTCTTGTCATGGATCTTGTTGTAATTGGTAAAAAAAATTCTCCAATTTTTTTATCACCATATGGGGAAAATAATGATTTAAATCTACAATTCATAGACCATCTTGTTTGCTTTTCTTGGTTTACAATATTACCATGAGGTAAAGTTTGATCAAAAATCAAGCATTGTCCATAATTTACTTTTAGCCATTTTAATTTTTTTTTAATAATATTATAAATCTCTAGACTATTTTTGGCCTTATTTTCTTTTAATTTTTTTTTAAATTCTTCATAATTTCTTTGCTCTAAAATATACATAGATTTTGTTTTGTAACAATTAACTAGTGGCAACCATAAATTGACTTCGTATGGTGAATCACCAGACCACACATCTGAATGAATTGGTAAAAGAGAACTATTATCATGTGGAAACTGTATGCTTAAATTTATACTTTTTTGCAGCTATATGCCAAGGTACAATATTTGCATGATGCTCTAAATGAGATATTATTACTTCATCTCCTTCAGATAAATACTTTTCACTAAATTTTTCTACAACTAAATTTATTCCTTCCGTTGCACCTTTAGT
>ENA-UOXV01001159-UOXV01001159.1-marine-metagenome-genome-assembly--contig:-NODE-1159-length-37443-cov-6.979512_pt1 | contig 37443 bp, 9 predicted proteins | sample MGYA00238165_ERZ766961 | MGnify/ENA primary metagenome ERZ766961 (study PRJEB28924, sample SAMN03173240) | marine metagenome | biome: Marine; feature: Water; material: Subsurface seawater | place: North... | reverse complement strand
CCTTGGTCCCGAACGAGGGCGTGCTTCTGCACTGCCTCGCCGTGCGCCGCAAGCTTTCCTCAAGTTACACGGATAAGGGTCCATACCATAAATGGTTTATAAAATTCTGGGACATCACGTAGCTGAGCTTGGCTCCACAGCGCACCCGGAAGAGCAGAGGAAGATGGGTGTGTGTGTGTCATCGAGGCGCCGGATTAGTATGGGCAAGCCACTGATCTTGGCTGACTTGTAATCCTGAAAGCGGGAGGCACCACTCTGGGAGAGGGTCGTGATCTGCGTGCAAGCTGAGTTTCAGTGGCAGCAGAATGTCGCAGCTAATCAAAATTGTCCCGCCGCTGCGTTTCGGCTTCGTAGAGGTCGGAGTATGCCGTGGGGCTTACCCGACGATGCGCAATTTCCCGTTCCTGAAGACCCTTTCACTCCGCACCATCATCTCGATGATTCCCGAGCCCCCGACACCAGATCTTGAGGATTTTTGCGCGGTGAAGCAACAATCCCAGCAGATTGCATGACTGTATACTTCCTATCAGCTGCATGAGATCGCGCACATCTTCGATCTCACGATTTCCGTCTGACATTACTTTTCTTGACGCTTGGCGCACTGGCGCTGACTTGCTTGTCCAGGTTGAGGGCGTACGACTCCTGCACTACATGGTGGAAAAGCGAAAAGACGATGTTACAGTCTCGATCAAGGTGCAGTGCCATCTTGTAGCACGTGGAAGGTCCATTGACGGCCATGCTGACTGAGAATTTCTCGAACCCGCAGGACATGTCAGAGATTGTCTCAATCATCATCCAGCCTGCACGGCTCCCCGTGTACATCCACTGCCTTGATGGCTCTGAAGCGACCGGTCTCGTTATCTGCTGTCTGCGGCGACTCCAGGCGTGGGATTCTGAGTGCGCGATCAACGAGTTCTGTCGCTACTCGCGTTCGGGCGAGATGCTTCCAACGGAGCACAAATTCGTGCGGTCTTTCAAGGCACCGTCCGGACCGGGAACCAAATCTTGTGGACAGGGGGAGCGGGCCGCTGAAGTGTCGGAGGTGTGCCGCAGGAAATCGAAATTCCTGAGGGCGAACCCCCGTCGTGGCTGTGGCAAGGAAAGCTGCCTGAGGAGCGGCACCCATTTATGAAGCTCACGCACCGGCATCAGGGACGCGTGATCCAGGTCGAAATGCACACCTCTCTCCGTAACCCCCACAATGGAGCCGTGGCCAATGGCGAGCAGCGCCAGTGAAAAAGGCACAATCTTTGTGACCTTACATCGCGGTGAGGGCGCGTGATCGCGGGGCGCGGGGCGCGGGAGCGTGCAGGTGGTCAAGGCTGCAGAGAAGGAGGGGCGCAAGGAGAAGCAGCCGATTGCGGCGCTCGCTGCCAAGCCGTTCCCCCCATTCCGCAAACCCGGAGGCGCCGAAGAGACGTGGGAGGCCGCAGCCGGTGGTGGGATCCGAACAGGGCCGGGCGGTGTTCATCGGTCAGCGCCAGCAGGGCGACCGGCGGTCTTCAGCCAAGCGCCGGCGCTGCTCGACGACACGGGCGACGACACGGGGGGCTTCACGGCGGAGTCCGGGACGGACATGGACAGCTCTGCGGTGGTGGAAGGGTCTGAAGAGGAGGAAGCGTGGGAGGACGAGGCCGACGGCGGTGACGTGTTGGCGGGATTCCCTTCGCTCATCGAGGCGCTTTCGCTGCACAACTACTCGGACATCTCGAAGTAAAATGGGGTGCATGCGTCAGTGGTTGGCAATGGGAGCGGCGCAGGATTGTGGGAGGATTCTCAGTCTGAGCGGTCCGAGTGCACGAATTTACTCAAATCGGTGCGATCATAGAGAGGAAAGTGTCCCTTCACTGGAATGCACACCTAGAAGAGCGAGGTGAAATTACAGTGGACGGCCGAACCGCTCCCTAGAGGGCAGATCTCCTCGCTAATGCCCACATCCGCTGTGGCGCCCGCGTACTGCAGCGCATGAACGGCGCCAAGCGCGTCGGCGCCCGCCAAGGCCTCAAAGTCAGCCTGCGGCTCATAAATGGACCTCGCGACGCACCAGCGTGCTACATACCGCAGCGGCGCTGCAGCAGCGGAAGAAGGCGCACCCTCGGGTGGCACGGCGCGGCGGAAGGAGCCGCCCAGGTAGAGGCAAGTCCCGACCGATAGAAGTGTGCGCACAGGCGCATCGACCCCGCCTGCGAGCGCATGCCAGCGCCCATGCTGGTATCGCGCGATGTGGTTGACAGTGTTCCCGTCAGCTGTCGTGAAGTCGCCGGCCACGTATATGTAGATGCCGATGGTGGTAATGGCGGACACGTCTCCGTTCAGCTCGCCTATCGCGTGCCAAACGCGGCCATCCCACCGTGCGATCCGCCGCGCGTCGGACGTGCCGACGCCGGCGAAGGAGCCTCCGATGATGATTTCGTCGAGCGAGCGCCCGACGGCGGTCACGCGTCCCGCCCTCACGCCGCCCCCGAGCGAATCCCAGTGCGTGCCATTGTAGCGCGCTATGCCAGAGAGCCCCGCACCGGACGAGTCGCGGAACTGCCCTCCGACGTACAAGACGCCGGATAACTCGCTGAGCGCATGCACGGAGCCGACGAGCACGGCGCTTTCGCCCACCCGCTCCCACACGCCAGCAGCCGGGTCCCATGCCGCGAGCGCGGGAGAGCGCAGGGCGTCGCCACGGTGCTGAAAGGCGCGCGTGAAGGAGCCACCGACGATGAGACGCCCGCGCCAGACCGTGAGGGCGTGCACCGCGGCGTCGAGGCCACCGCCGACGGGCCGCGCCACGCCCGCCGTGCCCTCCCACTCGAGCAGGTAGTTGATCTCGGCCTCGCCTGCCTGGATGAAGGACCCGCCCGCGAACACCCGCACGCCTAGCATCGCGAGCGCCGAAACCGGGCGCGAGGGCACCAGTGCAGCCACCTCCAAGCTCGCGGCGGGCTCCAACGTCGTCCCTGCGTTCTCTCCGTCTGGGACAAGCGCAAGCGCACCGGCGGTTGCGTCAGAGCCCGCGCCGAACCCGCCGAGCAGAATCGCCACGTACGAGAATCCCTCCGGCGCCACACCCGAGCGGTCGACGCTCCCGTCCCTGATCGAGAGCTTGACGGGCACGCGGCCGACGCCCTCCGGCACGAGGCACGTGACCTCGTCGTCGGCCACGACCTGCACGTCGCCGCACGAAGCCTCGCCAAACGTGACGGACACGTTGCCGTACACCTTGGCGTCGTACCCGCGGGAGTATGCAGAGCCGAAGAACTGCCCGCGGATCGTCACGCGGGCGCCTCCACTAGAAGGCCCAAGCCGCGGCACGACGGCATCAATGCGCGGCGCGGGGAAGATACGCAACGTGAACGACGCCGGCTGCAGCGCGGTGTCAATCCCCCCGTTCTCGGTCCCGCCGTTATCCCGCGCGTCGACGGTGCACACTGCAGAGCCGTGCTGTTTGGGCGCGGTCCGGAAGGTAAGCGCGCCCAGCGCGTCGATGGAGGGGGCGAGCTCGAAGAGCCCCGGCGTGTCGCTCTGGAACTCGAGGGCAAACGACACCGTCTGCCACGCCTCGTCCAGCGCGCCCTTGTCCACGGCCGCGAAACCCGGCACGCTCACCGTGCCCTGGTCCTCGTACGCAAAAAAGGTCCCCGGGAGCGTGAACGACGGCGGGTCGTTAACCGAAACCACTTGTATCACAACCGACTTGACGGGAGAAGTGAGGATCAGCCCAGGAATCATGATCGACGCCGCGCTCACCTGCACCTCGAGCTCCGCCAAGGCCTGGGCCGCCTCCCGCAGCACAAAGATGATCGTCCCCATGTTGTCGATGACAGGATCCGAGTCAAATAGCGCCGGGTTTGAGTTACCAACAAGCCGGAAGGTTGCGCCCTGGAAGTCCTCGCCCAGCTCAATACCACTAATCCCAAACCAGCGTGGGACGCTGATCACTGAGCCCAAGTTCATCGCAAGCTCGCCGACCAGGAGCGCCTCGCTTTGTGAAGTCACAAGCAGCTCGAGTTCGCGTTTGGCCACAATGAACGACGTTGTGCGGTACCCAATGGCGCTCCCACCGACCTCCTCGCTGCCGTCGTCAGTCAGCGCGACAGTCACTGTGAACGTGCCCTCGCGGTTCACGGCCAGACGGTAATCGAGCGTGCCATTCCGGTGTAAGTCGAACTTGGAGAAGATACGTTCCCCAGCCCAACGCCCATCATCGCTCACGGCTGCAGCCAGCGAGTACGTGACAGTCTGGTTAGCCTCGCTCGCGTCGCCAGCAGAGATGAACCCTGCGAAGTCGAGAAGCCTGTGATCCCCTGAGTTCTGGTCCACCATTACTTGCGATACCAAGGAAAACTCTGGAGGGCGGTTCTTGATGTTGACGATCAGCTCGAACGCCTTCGTCGCGGAACGATCGCGTGCGCCGGTATCATCCGAATATCCACCGTCGTCGATTGCAGTCACGGTGAAGTTCGCCCTTCCGAACGAGTAACCCCGGAGAGCCAGGGTGAGCGTTCCGAACCTGCGTCCGTCGACCCAGACGTTACCAAAGGTTGGCTGCACCTCGAAGAGCTCAGGCGCCGTGTATTCGTAATCCCACTGGATGTTCTGGAAATCTTCGTGCAAGCCGGCCGAGAGATTCTCGGCAAAAATCAAGGTGCGCATGCCTGGTCCCGTGTCGATTTCGAGCAGAGGAACCACGTCGAAGGTCGGCGCATCATTGATGCGCAGGGAATCGATCGCAAAGCGCCTTGTCTCACCGGCTGGTGAACCGTCAACACGAAGACGAACTGAAAACTCGGCTGAGCCGATTTGAAGGTCATTCAGTACGAAGGCAAGCGATCCGTTGGGCCAAACGACGGGTGCCACCGCGAATAGGTCTGCATTCGTGGTGGAGAGCTGTGAGGTGTCAACCTCGATTCTGAAGCAGTTCGGATCAACTTGCTGCTCCTCGGTGGCAGAGAGTGGCGGGTAAATGCCGCAGACAAGCTGGTGCTTCGGCATCACGCCAGTCACTCCGACTACGCCACCCTCGACGCGCACCTTTATGGCACCCGCAAGTCCTGCCTCGGAGCCATCTGCGTTGGCGCGGAGGTAGTGAAGACAGCACGCGTTGACACATCCGCGAACGACGCCCCCCGCCCTATCGTATCCCGGTCCGACCTTGAAAGGCACGAGCTCTTGGTCGATCCTCGAGGCAGCGTATGCGTATGCGCTTCCTGCGGATCCAGCTCCAAGTGCGGCTGAAACGACACCGGAGAGACCCGAAACGCTTTCGAATTGCCAGGGCATGATAAGGAGACCGCGCGTGAGCGACGCAGCCATCAAAAATGCTTGACCCTCGAACTTTACGAGCGCAATCTTCGCAGCGCGTCCGGCATTGATACGAAGAGCCGCCTTCAGAGACACATGATTGTCTTCAATTGACGACAGAGGTCGCTGGCGGGTGGCAAGGCTGGCGGCGTTGGTGAGCACACGCATCTCGCCAAAGCGCCGCGTCGCGCGGTCGAATTGCAGCACCGCAGACTTGGGCTGCCCGCCAAAGTACGAACACTCTGCGCGTGTGTACGTCGATTCGCATACGCTCTGCGCTACTAGCAAGTAGGTCTCACCGTCCTCTTCGAATGCGGAAAACGCCGACACACCGCGCAGCATGTCCGTAGGGAAGATGCTACCGTCGCCAGCTGCCTCGCAATTGGGGTGGCAAAATCCATCCTCGACCACCGACGGCACACCGTCCTCGACCACTGACTTGAAGTCTTCATCGAACGTCTGATAAAGATTCAGCTGCGCTGATGTTTCGTCCCACTTATAAATATATGACGGCGTGTCATAAACCGAATAGTCCGCCGCGCCAAATGGATTCCGAGTCTTGCGCGCTGCAACTGCAACGAAGAAGCCCTCGTTGACGACAGAGAAGGGTGCTGCATGCACTGCACCGGCAACCGCGATTGTCTGCAGCTCGTCAAAAAGCTCCGAATCCGGGTCAAACGCATAGACGCGAAGCTGAGCGCCAGCCATACCCGACATCGCGGCTGAGCGAGAGTCTGTAAAGATGAGAAGGCCCCTGGCATCGCCACCATCTACCGGCACGCTCACGTACTCCACCGCAGTCGCTCCATTGGTCGGCAAGATCTGCCAGGGCTCGTCGCCAAAGCCGCGCCCGTCGGTCCACCTGTAGACTGCGGAAGAGACATTGTTGCTACCGTCAATCGGCACCCACCCACGCGCCACAGCGAGGAAGTTTACACTGTCGATGCGAAAGTGCTTCAGCGCATTTGCGAGATTGCTTCCCCCTGCCTCGATAGCGAGCGAGGAATACGGCGCGAAGGCTGAACCGTTCATGTTATAGATGTTCACGCCCCCGGTTCCGCTTTCGCTGTGCGAATTTCCGACAACGATGAGATGCAGCGTTGTTGGCACGTACGTCGACTGGTCCTCGATCGTGAACGCAGCCACAGAGGATGCCGCTGTGTTTTCCGTGATACTCTGCAAGACCTCAAAATGACCGCGCGCGTCGCTCCACTTGAACACTGTCGCCGCGCCACCAGTCGCGGTTGGGTCGCTGTCTGCAGTCGCAGCAACAATGTAGCGCTGCCCGCGGATCACAAACATCGAGAAGTCGCGCGCCGTGTCATACCAAGCGTCGCTCGCGCTGCCAAGGCGCATCGGGTACCTTTCCCCTTCCACAAGATTGTCCTTGAACGAGGTGACGATTCGCTCACCCTGCATAACAGCGTCGCGGAATACGAGATCGCCACCCGGGGAGCGCTCGAAGAGAGAGACAGCTTTGTCGTCCCATGCTGCAACGAGAACCATCACGCCGTCGGCCGACACCGACACGCCGAATGCCCCACCGAGCCCGAAGGCTACCTTGCCGTCCGCGTCGTTGGCGTCTCCGTTCCGCAGAACCTGCTGCAGGGTGAGCGCCCCGCTCGCGGCATCCACTGCAAACACGGCCAAGCTTCCATCGAAGCCAGCGACAGCGTAGAGATACGCCTGGTCCGGCGACGCAGCAAGCGCCTGCACACCGTCGAGCGGGTGGCCCCAGTCTGCGCGCGGTCGCCAACCGTCCCCTGCCGGCGCGCTGTCCGAAACCGGCGCCGTCGTCCACGAAGTCCAGTAGCTCGCTTCGGGAGAGACGCTCAGCCCCCCTGAGGCCTGGTCGCGAGCAAAGACGGTAATGCTCCTGGACTTGGCGGCGGCGACAAAGACCCACCGGCCGTCCGCAGGCGCAACCGCGACAGCGACGGGGCGGCGCATGTGGCGCACCCGTTCGCGACGCTCGCGCATGAGCAGCGCCGCAGGATTCGTGCCTGCTGAGTCTGGGAACGAGCCGACCGCCAGGAAGTGACGTCCTCCTGCCTCGAACGGCGCAACAGAGGCCGCACGAGGCGCCTGCATCGCCTGTCCACGCGCCACATCCTTGGGCAGTGTGCTCGGCGACAGCGCGGCTGGCGCCGTGTCGTTGGAAAAGGCCGTGCCGTTGTAGCGCAGCATGAGAATGCCGCGCTCAGGCTGTGCAAAGAGCAGGTACGGCGCGCCTGCACTGAAGAAGCGCACAGCTATCGCCTCGAATGTGGGCAGATCGTCGAGGCGCACAAATGAGGGTGGTGAGAGCGACGCGTCACTCGCGTAGAGCACCGAGCCAGCGGAGCCAGCACCCGCGCCCGCGAAGACGAGGAAGCGGCGCTCGCCGGCGACAAAGTGCTCGACGTCTGCCGCGGAAATGGTCTCGAAGTTCTGCAGCACGCGCGCCGACAGCGCGCCCTGCGCCGAAACCGCGCTGTGTGGCGCGAGCTCGTTTGCCGGGCCGAAAGCGCTCAGCGCGCCATCGCTACCCGACGGGCGTCCGATCTGAACCAGGAGCGATCCTGGGGAACCGAACACCGCTACTGCGACAAACTCAGCAGCGCCCGCAGGAGTGTCGACCGAGAAGACCGCGTGTGCTGCAGAGCAGAGCGGCGTCGGCCAAAATAGAATGTCCTGGCGGCCGTACTCGCGCAGCGGCCCCGTTGTGGAAGTATCTGAATCTGACGAGTTTCCAGAAGCGTTGACACTTTGCGGGGTCCACGGGAAGAAGGTGGTTGCTGCGAGACACGATGCTGTGCCCAGCCAGTTGTCGCCACTAACCGTGTGCCACGACAGGTCGCGCGCCGCTGTGGTGGGCACCGCCTGCCGCAGCTCGAGCGCGCCGCCCGCACTGACCTCATAGAGCACAGAGCGAACGTCGACCGACTCGCCGTCCCAGTAATTAGCCACCGCGATGAAGTCCCTCCCGCCCTCAGCTATGTGCGTTATCGCTGCCGCGCCGAGCACGTTGAATCCGTCGAGGTCGGAGCACACACCGCCACCACAGTCGTCCGCGCCTGAGCATACGATTCCACGCGCGACACTGTCCTGGCACGTGCGCCTCGCGAAAAAGCATGACCCGCCGTCACAAGCAGTGCGAGAGGAGAATGATGAGACGTGCTCGAAGCTCTCCCTCGATGCATTGAAGCGCAGCAGACCAGATGGCACAACAAAGCGGATCGAGAAGGGCGCCCCGGTCAGATCGGGTGACAAACGATGCGCTACACCGAGCGTCCACCAGCGTATTGCACGATTCGATTTGTCCGGTACGAAACCGCAGCGGGGCGAGAGGCACACTCGCTGCCAGAGGTCGGACCATTCGGCGACAGGAAGCGACGGGTCCTGGCTGAACACCACCGACAATGTCGCGACGCGGTAACCATATGGCCATACGGGGGTATCGCACTCAATCGAGTCCACCGTGCCAGCCGCACAAGGTCCAGGGCCACGACAGCGCGGCGTTGCAGCAGGCGAGTAGGCAACATCGCCGCGCGATTCGAACTTGCAGCGGTAGATGGCGGCAGTATCGAACAGCCCTGCCAGGGTGAGCGTGACCGGCGTCTGCGCGTCTGCGAAGTCGTGGTCGGGGGAGAGCAGCGCCCCGACGGCGCCGCCTGCAGCAGACCAGTAGTGCCGCCGCACAATGGGCGAGGCCTTGAGTGCACTGGCAGCCGCACGGAAGAGCAGTCCAACTTGCGCCACGCTAAGCCCAGCGTCGAGTACGCGCGCGCTGTGGATGGCGCCGAGATGCGGGGAGAGGGAGCCTTGCAGCTTGTCGAACGAGGTCCCAAGGGTGAAGGCACCGCCCACAGGCTCGCACACAGCCGTTCCTGCGGGGATCGACGGGTAGAGGATGTTGCCGCAGGGCGGCGCTGTGCACGCCTGCACGGAGTGCTGCAGTTCGCCGTCGAGGAAGAGCGAGAGCTGGGTGCCATCGTACGAGGCTGCAAGATGGTACCAACTGTTGGCCTGGAGCGGGCTCAGCAAAGAGCTTTGCACGCGCTTGAATGTCGTGGCGCCGTCGAGCAAGTTCGACTCCAGTGAAATCTCAAATGTTAGCGTCGTCGTCACGGAAGCATCATGCGAGTATGTGAGCGCCCAGCCTTTCTGGCAAGTCGCTTCTCGCTGCTCCGCAACAAGCAGGCCAGCGTACTGCACAAAGTCGGCTTCAATTGTGAACCACACCTCGACGGCTAGTGCTGAGACCGGGAGACGCGAGATTGAAGGATCCGTGTCTACCAACTTTGAAATGTCGTCCGCGACAAATAGGCCTTGGTTTAGAACGCCGTCAACGACAAGCGCCTCGACTCCTCCTGCGCTGGCCAGAAACGAAAGCACTGACAGGCTCTCGTTCGCCACTGCGTTGTCCCAGTCGGCCTGAACGTCTGTCTTGCACGCCGGACCAGTCAGTACTGCCGCACCGAGCCTGCCCGCACGATCGCGGAACGCCGCTGGTGCGATGCTTGACGCGTGTACCTCGGCACACGAGAGAGTGTTGCGGGGACGAGAAAACGCACAGTGAGCCTCAGAGCACTCGACAGTCAGCTCCCCTTCGAATGGATTGGCATACATGGGGCCGCGCGCACCCGCCGCCGATGGCATCCAGTGCCCGACGGTCGCATCCTCGACAGCCTGACAACACTTCGCACCACACTCGGGATCCAGGTTAGCCCCACTGCAAAGCCCCGGCTCCGAGTTCCGCGCGAAGCTGTCCTCGAGCGTGTCGCAGCCCGAGGCCAAGGCCAAAAAAGTGCTTCCCTCCGCCTCGAAAGTGGACAGTCCGCAGACAGCAAAGTTTTGGAGTGCCGTGCGCTCCCCTGACCAAGAGACGTTAGCCCCGAAGCCCGCGAAGCGGAGACGGTCCTCGTTGTCTCCCCGCCGGTCAAGCAGTTCCATGTTCTCGGGCGTGCCTTCCGCGACCGAGAACACTGCCAGCGTGTCTGTCTCAGGCTCGACCACGTACGCATACCGCCCGTCCGGCGACTTTGCGTAATCCGTACCATACTCGAGGCCGTCGGCCGCAAGCACCGCGTCGCGGAAGACGCCCTGCAGCCCCGGCGAAGCGGGCGTGACTGCGGCTTCGTCCACTGCGTCGAAGCGCGCCGACGATGCGGGGTAGGCGCCCTGCGCTGGGGTAATCCGCGCTGCAAAGCCCACAACTTCAGTGTAACCGCTCGATTCGCGGATGCGCACGCGTGCGTCGGCACCCTGTGGTGCGCCAACGCAGGGCGCGGCCACGTTGGCGCCGACGCGCGGACACGCGCAACCCTGGCCGACGTCGTCATTCAACACGCAGGTTACGTTCCATGGGAGGAAGAACTCAGGAGTGGTCGGCTCGGGCACGACGTCAAGGGCGAACGACTCGCGGAGCGACGAGTTCGTTCCGGGGAAGTCCCCGCTGCCTCGTCCTCCACCATCTTCAAGGCGAAACGTGACGCTGGTTGAACCGCTGACACGCGGAGCTATCTTGAAGCGTAGGGCGCCGGCATCGGTCGCTGTTGGGCGCTGCTCGAAAAACGCCGGATCTGCTAATGCGTCGAGCACAAAGCTGACCTTCTGACGCTCGCATGAAGGGGACTCTTCGAGACAGTTCTCGTTCGGCGGGCCTGGGACAAGCTGAGTTGCAAAGTCTTCAAAGAGCTGATCAGGCGCGTTTTCGGATACAGTTATGCCGGACGCCAGAGAGTACTTCGAGCTGAAGGAGGGGGCGTCGTTGACAGACCGCACGATGATCGTGAGGTTTCTCGTAAAATGGTCGACGCCGCCGCGCAGCACGCCGCCGTCATCGCGCAGCACGAGGGCAATGGAATAAGGTCCAAACACATTGAGAGCAGGCGAAAATGTTAGCGTCCCGTTGCGAGCGACTGAGGGAAGAACTGAGAATTGGCGAGGATCGACTTCGGCGACAGAGAATGTGAGTGCCTGATCGGGTTCTTTCTCCGAGCCCCAACCATCAGTTGTGATTGCCGTTGCAACTTGTTCGACAAACAGCCCACTGTCTTCGAAGACTGTGATCACATCAGGCGTTTCGAAGCTAGGGGCATTGTTGACACTGAGTATCTCAATCGTGAAGACGCGCACCTCTGAGGTCTGAACGGTGCCATCCAAGGCCCCGGAGTCGGTGAGCGTCACAGCAAAAGATGCGCTACCCGTCACGTTACTCCGGATCGTGAAATTCAGGAAGCCATGATACATATCCACGACCGGCAGTGCAACAAACAGCTCCGCTGCTATGGCACCGTCATCGGCTGTCACGGTAAATGCACCACCCTGGTCTTCACACTCCCAGCCATGCGGACAGGACTCTGGGCCGTCCTCGTATGCTCCAAGCGAGATTACCTGCGCAAAGTGGCGATGCTGCTGCTCAAGCCCTTCGAGCAGCTGCGTGCATGAAGCATCAAGAGGCGATACCCATGTGCCTCCATCCACCGACGGCGCGGGACAGCGGGAGTCCTGCTTCACAAGCACCCGGGGGGTTGCAAAACGGAATGTCGGCACAGAATTCACAGCCTCGACGGTGATGGTAAGGTTTTGCCGGCCACTCGTGTCGATGCCGTGGCGCTCAATGCCACCGGAATCCACAGCCCAAAGCGACACAGTTGTGGTGCCATGCCGATGCGGTGCCGGCGTAATCTCCAGGAACGCTTTGCCGCCTGTGCAAGTACTCGCCGGGGCATGGGAGTCACAGCGCACGCTGAGGAGCTCGATAAGCCCAGATGCACCACTCACAAAATCGTGCTCGAAGCTTACAAGCTGGTACTCCTCACCCCAACCTCCTTTCAGAATATCTACTGCAATGTCGTCAACCGTTTGCCGTCCACCCTCAGACAGGACCACAGAGTCTACCGAAAGGCTGAAGCTCGGTGCATGGTTGACCACGAGCACCTCCACCGTCAGATTTTGCGGCAGCGACGTATTGTACTGTCCGTTGCATCCCTCGCCGCCCTCGTTGCTCAACTCAACCGCGAACACGACGATTCCCCATTTTAGCTGCTCACGAATCCCAGTTAACGTTCCGTTCTCAGGATCGATTTCAAGAGGATCATCAAAGAGCCCGAGCAAGTCTTCTGCTGGTACATCCCAGGCGGAAGTCCCTGGGATCCGTGCGGCGATTGCCTCGAGATTGAAGAAGCCGTTACTATGGCCATCGGGTCCAACGATAACGTTTTCCACGGCTGCGAGCGAGAACGAGGGGTCACCAGGTGGAATGAACTCGGGAATCTGAAGTACGGGCTTCACAAAGTCGAAGGATGGGCGACGGTTCAAAACAAAGAGCATAGCTTTCGTGCGCGTGGCACGCCCGTCCCTTGCCGTCCCGCCGTCATCGAAGGCCGTCACGTAAAATGTGGCTGAACCAAATGCACGAGGATGCAGCTCGAAGCGCACCGTCCCGTTGCCGTCGATGGAGGGATCCTCGGAAAAGAGCGTTAGATCGCCCTCCTTTCGCGATACCGAAAAGCTTACCGTTTGCTCGTCTTCGTGCCAGCCTGGGAGGATATCTGTAATGTGCCTTTGGATCACGTACGTCTCGCCGTCTTCCGGGTCCTCGCACAAGTAGAGCGTTGGGGCATTGAATTCAGGGGGATCGTTCACAGGTTCTACCATGAGTGTGAAGTTGAAAGCAGTCGAAGTATCTACACCACCATTGATAGTCCCCCCGTCATCCATTGCCTGAACACTGTAGTTCGCGATGCCAAACATATTTTGTTCAGTCTGGAACATGAGCATCCAACGGCCATCTAACTCTTCAATATTGATATCATGCAGAAAGCCATCGTCACCACCAATAAGCTCGAATGTGAAGTAAAGCTCTTGTGGTGCCTCATTTTCTGCACCCTTGGAGACCAGCGTGAGTGCAACAGCAGACTGGTACGGCTGTACCGAATATTTGTCTTCCGGTACTGCAAGCACTGGTGCGAGCGTGAAAAAGGGAGCATCATTTACGGATATCACTTCAAGCGTGAGCAGCAGTGAGAAAATCGGGTTGCCACCGCGGTCTGTCCCTCCACTGTCTGAAGCGGTCACGCGAAGAACCTCAACTCCATTCTCGTCCTCCTGCAAGTTGAAGCTGAGATCACCGGAATCAGGAGTGGTGCCATTGCTTGTGTTGACCTCGACTAGCGGCCAGCTCTGGTATTTCAAACGGGCCCCAGACACGTGCGTAATTGTAAAGGAAACCAACTGGTCCTCTTCACCGTAGCCTCCACTCACCGAGTCAGTAACCGCGCCCAGGAAAACCTGCGGTCCAGCGTCTTCGAGGATCACAATGTGGCTGGTATGCAACGCGAAAACCGGCGGATCATTGACGGGGAATACAGTAATCGTAACAAAAACAGCGTCGGACACATTGCGACCGTTGGAGTCCTGTCCACCGTCATCCACGAGTTCAACTCGGAAGACCTCAGTCCCGAATGCATTCGGCGCCGGGGTGAATAGCAGAGTTCCCTCTGAACCATTGATCTCGATGCGCGGTGCTTGCGTGAAGGCAAGGTGATCTCGATGGTGGTGTGTAAGTACAAAACTCAACAATTGATTGGATTCATAACCATAGTCATTGGCTCCCTCTGCATCGGCTGAAATGTCAAGGATGAAACTATCCTGCACAAATGCTCCGCTATCTTCGTTGACAAGTACAGAATACGCTGGGACGAGGAACGTTGGCGCGTCATTGACAGGCCGAACAGTCAGCGTAAAGTTAATTGCGACGCTGGTGTCTGCACCTCCGCGTGCCGTTCCACCGTCATCGACCAGCCGAACTTCGAACACCTCTCTGCCGTACCCATTCTCAGCCACTTTGAAAAAGAGACGCCCGGTCGTCCCCGTGATTTCGACACGTGGCGGTTGCTCGAAAAGGATTTCGTCGCCGGACACATGGGAAAAAGTGAAAGAGAGCGCCTGCTCAGCTTCGTTCTCTGCACCAGACGAGATTTCAAAGGCAAAATTCCGGACGGAGATTAGGCCGGCGTCTTCAAACACTTCAAGGCTTGCGTCCGGCAGGACAAAGGTAGGCGCATCGTTGACGGGCAGCACGCGAATAGTGATTTCTTGTGGAGAAGACGTGTCTACACCACCACGTACGGTGCCACCGTCGTCTGCGAGGGTAAGGGAGAAAGAAATATTCCCAAAGGAATTCACATCGGTCTTGAAGCGCAACTCGCCTGTGCCTTCATCAATGACAACAGAAGGCTCCTCTGCGAAGACTAAAGTGCTGCCTGGCTTTGCTACCAAGGCGAAGGAAAGCCCTTGATGGTCTTCATTTGTATCGATGGAGCCTCTCGACACATTCATAGCAAAATCGACAAAACTCAGAGACCCCTGGTCTTCGGAAACTTCCACTTCCGAATTTGAAACATCAAAGACTGGCGCGTCGTTGACAGGATTGACAGTCAGTCCAACCTGGACCGTCATCGTGTCATTTCCGTTCTTCTCCGTCCCGCCGTTATCAACCGCTGAGATTATGAGCGTTGTGTTTCCATATGCGTCCTTGGCTAACGGTAGGCTCAGCAAAGCCTCTCGCCCGTCAATCGTCAATGTCGGCTGCGAATCAAAGAACAGGTCTTCATCATCCGACGGGAGAGTGATCGTGAACGCAAGCGTCTGTTCGGCCTCGTCACTGCGCTGCAGTCCTGGTGAGACGTCGGTGGCAAACGCCCCGATCGCAACCACTTGATCCTCGTCAACAACAAGCGTTGAGGGAACTCTGAACGAAGGTGCAATATTCACTGCCGCAACCCGCACCGAGAAGTTCAACGAAAAATTCGACGGAGGCATGTGCAGGTCAAACTCGACCTCGCCGTTGAAATTGGCGCGCGTCACAAACGAGAGTGTTGCGTTTACGCAGAGCGGTTCGCAAACGGGTGTCACAAAGGGACCAATAGCGAATATGTCTGGCTGCGTGCCATTCAGATCGAGCCATTCAGCGCCATCGTAGGGGCGGAATCGTCGTGGAACAGGAACAAGGGACATCACCTGGATACCTTCCTGCGTGAGCGGCGATCCAGGAGGCGCGTTGATCTCGGTCACGAAGTCTTGCAGCTCAAACGGTTCGTTCGACATGAATTCGAACTCGTTGACGATGACTTCCGGCTCAAGTATGATGAAACTTGTTTCGAGCTCGGAGCGCGTGAACTGAGAGAGCTCTGTAATAACAACGCTGGACGAGCCTGTGAATGCGGCAAGGGTCTGCTGCAGAGTATCTGCGCTTTGATAAACCGAAGAAGCTGCCAGCTGCGACGGATTCAGTATGATGAACGTAAGTGAAAGCTGGCTTGCTAACAGGCGACGCAAAAGTCGTCGGCGTCGGCCACTTGCCGGCGAAATCGAATTAATCTGTACCAGTGAGACGTCGATGCCTAGGAAAGAAGCAATTTGTTGTCTCAACTCAAGCAGCACAGTTGGACTGTCCAGGTCGATCAGGGGATCGACGAGGTCAACGGAGAGCCGCGTCGCGGAGTGTAGAACCCTGATCGTCACGTTTATGGGCGGCGACGTGTTCTCATTGAAACCACTGTCGGGTCCGTTGTCCTGCAGCGTAACGCTGAGTGTTGCGGTACCGTGAGCGGACTCCTGCAGGTCAAATGTGATGCTGCCATCCGTTGCAATCGTAGGCCGCCTCGAGAAAAGAGTCTGCCATTCTCGCGACACAACAGGAACGTACTGCCCGTCAACGTAACGATCGGTCTGAATAAAAATTTCGTTGACCGAAAACGTAATTTCCTGACCAGGTTCAGTGTCGGTTCCATCTATCCAGTGAGCTGAGCCCTTGAGGATATTTGTCAGCAACGGCCTAGCGGAGACCAAAGCGTCCTTCCACACCGTCAGACCGGTGCGGCAGCAGGTATCGACTGCGCTGCAGTCGATTGCCGCGGATGAGCATATCTTGAAGCGGGGATGCTGATTCACGAATTCTACATTTAGAGTGAGATCCAGAGGGCCGTACGTGTTATTCCCCCCACCCGAGTCAATTAGAATAACGTCGAAAGTTACGATGCCAGCCGCATCTGGGGCAAGACAGACAGTGAGTGTACCATCCACAGGATCGATCGCCATGGCATCCGAGCCGTTGTGCAAGATGTCGGCAGGACCCGAGGTCTGAGTAATGGAGAATGTCAGTGTCTGATTCGCTTCGTAAATGGAATCACTGTGCGAAGCACGGAGAGTGCTGAATAGCCCGGCAAGGTGCAATCCGCCGAACTCGCAAGCAGGGTTCTCGTCAACGCATTCCTGACAGTTCTGCGCAACAAGCACCTCCACCGCGCAATCTGCAGGACCGCCGGGACAGTCATAATCCAAACACGAGATGGGAATTGTCGGATCACACGTGCAGGTCACGTGTGATGAGCGTCCGTCGCCGCACTCGAGTGCAAAAAACGGCGGATTGTTGACGGGGAGAATCTGGAGCTCGAGCTGGCGGGTGAAGTTGCGCGGGGGCGTGCCGTTGTCCGTGATTTTCACCTCGAGCACGGCGACCCCTTCCTCATACGCCCCAAGAGTGACCACGAGGTCCCCATTCTCAGAAATATTCCCTGCGCTGAATAGTTGAGCATTACCGCCGACATGCGTCATTTCGAAGCTGATGTCCTGATCAGACTCGTCCCATAACAAACTGCGCGGCCCTTCTGACACGTTCGCTCCTGGTCGAATGTCTTTGAGGAAACCTGGGACTGTCACTTCACAAATATTCGAAAAGTCGCAAGCGGCCTCTTCCAGCATAAGCGGCGACTTTCCCTCCCCAAAGGCGAAGAAAGGCTCGGAGTTCACGGACAAGATCTGCAACGTGAAGTCTGTTGGCGCTGACGTGTGGTTTTGCTTAGAGACTGGGTCATACACATGCGTTGTCACACCGAGCGTCGTGTTTCCGAATACGGCAGAAGCCGTGCGCAAAAATAAAGTGCCGTCAGGGGAGATGCTCGGTTCCTCAGCGAAAAAAGAAGCTTCGTGAATGATCACGAAGGACATCTGCTGCATGAGGTTGTCGACAGAGCCATCGCCAACCTCATTGATAAAGCCTGGGAGCACGATGCGCTCACGATCTTCGCGAAGCGTGATCACGCGGTGCTCGAGGTCCAGGAGATCCGGTGCCTGTGCGGCCTGAGACATGTATATCGAGAAAACCTTCTCGGCGGTCACGTCAAACCCACCGTATGCGGCGCCGCCGTTGTCCTGCAAGATTACACCAATCGTTGCAAGCCCAGATCGGAACTTTGCAGTGAACTCTAGAGTGCCGTCGTTGTGAATCACTGGCCCACTTTCGAAAAAACGCTCGAATGGCGCAGCGCCAAGAACGTCGACAATATGGAATGTCAGATTCTGCACGGCTTCGAGCTCCTGCTGCGTACCGTCGGAATTTACACCCGGCGAGATGGCCGTGGCCCAGTCCAGAGAGACGCTGGCTCCCTCCGCAACATACACGGCTGAGCCGACAAAGGAGGGGATACGATTGATGTTGACAAAGCGGGAAGGAACAGTGTCGGCAGTCCCGTTGCGAGAGTAAACAGCTTCGCTGAAGTTGCGGTTTGTGCCGAATTCGATCAGCGTGAGCTCTGCGATCACTCCCTCGGCCGGATAGTCGCTGTAACGTGTTGAATTATCCCAAAGAGGTGGCACACAAACTGTGGCACGGGTCGAAACAGCCTCAACAGGTTCGCTCGTTTCATTCCGAGAACCATCCGGGACCGTCCACACACACTGATAGTCGAAAGTGGGGTTAAATCCGAATCCGGTTATCGTCACGGCCGGCGAGCGCCCACCGTTCACGCCACCAAGTCGATCAGCATACGGGGGTATGTGTTCAACCCACTCTGGGAAGATTGTGAAATTCTGCAGCGCGTGGTAGTGCGAGTCATGCTGCACCAAATCACCGTCGGAGAGGATTGAGGACGCGACATCACGTGCGAGCGCGTCCCACACAGGCGCGGAACACGTCAGAAGGAGCGGCGAGTGAGCAATTGCGGGAGTCTTTACGGCAACTGAAGGCGATGGCTGATACAACGCAGACTCGGGAAAGGCGCACTCGTACTTTAACATAGAATCGAAGCCGAAGCCGTGCACGGTGAGCGTCTTGTCGCCACGCGCAGATGCGATTGTTGGCTCGAACCTCGAGAACGCTTGCTTGATCTGAAATTTTCGCGACGGTACGGTTTTGTCGACAGCGATGTCAATACCCGACTCAATGCTCATCGACACGTTCACGACTTGCACAAAGCGCCAAGGAACAGTAGTGCAGATGAGCAGCGTCGAATTAAAAACACTCTCGCATACACTCTGTTCAGAGTGTGAAGTACCGTTCGCCTCATACGAAAGCGTCAGTATGAAAGTCTCGTTCACATCAAAGGCAAAGCCTGGGATCCTCAGCGTAGTACCTCCCGCCGAGATGGAGCTAACCGCGATTTTGCCCGAGAAGTAGGTTGGCTCGAAAATGATCGAGCAGTTACCAAAAGTCGCGGTCGTGCGGCAAGGGACAATGCTGATCGGGTCCCGCCCAAAGTTGGTGAAGGACAGCGGTGGGCCGTCCTTACCACCGACTCGTAAGTCAACCGAAGCAAGCCCTTTGATTGCACCACCTGCGCGTACGAGCCCCCAGTCCGGAGCGGGGCAATGTACGCGGGATCGTGTCGTCGCATTCGCCGCTGTGGCAATCGTGAATCCGTCCAAGTGCTCGAAAAGACACGTGTACGTGATCGCAGGATCGAAACCGTACCCCACGAGAGTCACGAGGCCTTCGCCGTCCGCGGTGATCATGGCGCCGGTGGTCAAGCCGAGCGCCGTCGTGCGGTCTGTCACAGCGCGGTCCCACCCTTGAAAGAACTCAAAGCGTTTAGCGCCCTCGGGATCGGGCCCCGAAAACAAGATCGGTGTGTCGCCTTTGAAGAAGGAAAAGGTCACATTACCAATCGCAAAGTCCCACTCTGGAACCTCGCAGCGGATCGTGATCAAGTCGTCCTGCGGGAGCCCCTCGGCCAGCAGTACGTCCGACTGGTTATTCTCGAAACGGCAAACATAGTCCAACGCGCCCGCCTCATAACCCGACGTGGTGATGTCGAGGTGGAAGTCACCGCGCGCAGGACCCGCGTCTGCGTCCTTCGCGATCCAGTTGCCGAGGTAGGTGTATGTGAGGGCACCGTGAGGAACCTGCTCGGGCACGTTCCCTTGGCCTGGCTCAAAGACAGAGAGCAGCACGTCCCCGACAGGGTGCTCCCACACTGGCGTACGGAACACCAGCTCCGTGAGGCTCTGCGACTCAGCGGCCGCGACGAGCTCCGGTCCAACGGTGGGCCCATCAGTGAAATTGAGATAGTACACGACGTCTGTGTCAAAGCCACCGCCAACAATGGTGATGCTTTCGCCTCCCGCCGCGCCGCCCGAGTTGGGCACCACCTCGCGTACGTCCCGATAAAAATCGATCGAGCAATCAGTGCCATGTCCGCAGTTCGCCGCATCATCAGCGCCACCAAAGTAGCCAATCTCCGGGTTACCGTGCGACACAGTCAGCAACACACGGTCGCCGTACCCGATGTTGTGTGCGCCCCAGCGCACGTCCAGACAAACAAGGGTACTTGTGCTCGTGGCGGTGGCAGCCGTTTGAACGTCCTCGCTGCCCTGTCGCTCGAACAGACAGCTGTAGGTGTCCGACGGGTGGAACCCAAAGCCCCTCACGGGGATGTTCTCGATGCTCGCGCGTAAAAGCGACTCCACCAACTCGTCCCAGCCCTCTTGTACATCCAGCTTTTCTGCTGTCGCTTGCACCCCGTGGATCGCTTCTCCGCCGTACTCGATCACAGTTCCATTCTTGATGCGAACGGAGAAGTCTGCCTCTGCCGATGGGAAGCTCCATACGGGTAGCACGCACGTGGCTTCTGTGCCGGACGTCACCGAGAGCGCAGACGTGGCCTCGTTGTCACCGTGTGCAAGCACACAGTCGTAAGCAAACGCTGAGCTAAGTCCTGCGACATCTACGTCGAGGAGTGTCCCGCCCCGCGCCGGCGCCGAATCACGGCTTTTTGCGGACCAACTCGAGCGGAAGTTGAATCTGAACGGCCTGCTAGCGGCAACTAAGCGTCCCGAAGTGTCCTCGTGTAGCGTGAAGCTCACATTACCAGGCTCGTACCCCCACTTCGGAACAACGCACGTGAGCTCAACCGTGCTTGTTGGCGCGACAGGGAGTGACTGCGCTTCGCTCCCATTCGCAGAAAAGTTACAGTAGTAATTAATTCCAGGGTCCAGCCCGGCAGCTTCAACCAACAGGTCATATCCTCCGCTTGCAGCTCCGGCATTAGACGAGAGGCCAGAAACCTCATCAAAAAAGAAGATCGTACACGTCGCGTCGCCAGCTGAGCAGGCTCCAGCCTGGGAATCCCCACCAAAGTAAGGGATCACCACGCCGTCACGAACAATTAAGAGCTCTGCCACGCTGGTCGCAAACGCTTCGCCCCAATTTGGCGTCAAACACTGAACCATCGTCGTGTCGGTCACGTTCGCAGTCGTATTCTGCGAGTTCTCGCCCGCGCGGAAAAAGCACGTGTACTGGGCGGCTGGAAGCCCCAGCGAACCCTCGGCCTGGAAGCCAAAGCCTCGAATGACGACTACCTCGCCCCCTCCTGCTGTCCAGTGCACAGCCCCGCTTGCAGGAGGATCGATCCGATCCCAGCCCTCAAGGAAACGATATGGTGTCTCGCCAAATACGGGTTTTGACCCTACGAACACCTTGAGGGTTGTTACCGCACTTGCGTATGGCCAGGTGGTCGAGTTGCACTCGATGGCTGTCACGCTGATCGCATCACCCTTTGACGTTGTGCGCGTGCCTCCCACGCACTCGTCACCTGTGCCGTTGAAGCAGAAGTTGCACGTCAGTTCTGCCGCACCAACCTCGAAACCATACCCATTCAGCTGGAGCGGCGTTTCATCGCGCGCAGGACCCTCGCTTGGGTTGACGCCCTGCAAACCGTCCTTAATGACAAATTCGATTACACCAGAAATGGCCTCTCCGCCAGTGGTGAAGACCTGCAAACTCACAGGGCCAGCACCAAACGCCCATGCAGGTACCTCAAAAGCAAGGCACGTCGGCGCATCGCAGCCTACAGCCGAAACTGTTGGCGTGGTCTCAGAACCCTTGCTGTTGGATATGTAGCACTCATACTCTACATGCGCGTCATATCCTGCACCCGTGATCTGGAAAACCGATCCGGGCGTTGCCGATTCCGGATTGACGGATAGCGAATCGGTGTAGAGATGCAGTGAGCACACGTCGCGGAAGTTGCACTCGGCTTCAGCCGCTCCTCCATCATAAAAAAGCATGGGGGCACCGTCTTCGGTCAGCAGAAGTTCAACCCGGTTCGGTGAACCCACGTATTGTTCGCCCCATGCAGGTATCACACATGTCAGACGAGATGAGGCCCGTACAACGGCATCCACGGACATGGTTCCGGTGTCGCGTTTGAATTCGCATACATATGCGGAAGCCTCGTTCAGCCCAAACGCATCGATTGCAATCTCTTCACCACCAGCAGAAGAAACATTAGTAGGTGGGACGATACGGTCCCATGCAGCAACGTAGCGGAAAGTGAGAATGTTCTCCGTCGATTTATTGCCAAGGAAAGGCAGATAAGCTTCATTTCCAGCACCTGCCGAGCGGTTCCGCACGGAGAAGTCCACAACGCCAGAGGGATAGTCCCAGAAAGGCGTCCGACAAGTCGCAAGAGTTTCCGTTTGCACGACCAGAGGTGAACCCGCTGCTTGGAATCTGTCAGTTCCATTGGTACCATTTGATCGGTTCGCGCTGAAATAGCACTCCAGGTTGGACCAGATGAGACGTGCGCCAGCAGCCGTGACCCCAAGACGAGTACCTCCTTTGGCGGGACCAGAAGATTCGTTTTTGTCGGACCAGGAGTCCACGACACGGACGGTGAAATTTTCATCGGCTGCAAAGGCAGTGCCGCTCTCGCTCAGGAAATTGATGTTCGCGAAATCCGAGATTGTCCAAATTGGCGACAGTAACTCAGCGATACCCACGCTCCTAGGCAGCAGAGCTGTCCCGTCTGCGGAAAAACCGCCGTCTGACTCATTCCCAAGCGATAGTCGCATGACCATCGGCACCTCAATGTCAAAGCCTGAGGCGGATACGGTAATGATCGACCCGCCTGCCGCTCCAACAAAGGAGGGGATCAATGCCGTGACCAGCGCATAGACAGCGATCGTGCAATGCACCTCGCCTGGCAAACACTGCGTCGGTGTGTAAGTCCCATTTGTGTAAAAGGCCTCAACCTGGTCCTCGCCCACAAGGAGTCGCACACCCACAGCGCCCTCCGCAAAGGCGTCTCCCCAAGCGGGCGCAGGGCAATGCAGCTCGTCAACTTCGACCACGCGAGCACCGGTCGTATTCACGACCTCGTCGCCCCGATAAAACATGCAGATGATCGCGTTCCATGTGGTAGAATCTAGATTGAAGCCCTGGCCATGCAAAACAACTGTGTAGTTACCGATTCCTGGTCCTGTCGGTGCACCAGAACGTCCAAATGTGTCAATTGTCGACAGACTACTCCACTGTTCGTACATGAAGGTGTAAATTGCCTCGCTCTCACTTACCTTTGGGAGTGGAACGAGCGCGCGAACCTCCACGCCCTCACCGTGGTCTGCTTCTGTGCTTCCAAAAACCCCACGCAAAACCGGGACAACTAGCCTGGTCCCGGCGTCGCAAAACATGCGGACCTCGCACGAGCCGCCACCTGTCGCATTCGCAGTGGTTGTTCCGTCCCTCACCATTGTCTCGAAGCCACAGTCCCTCTTCTCACAATCGCACGTGCAAGTCTGCAAGCACTCGCATGCGCAAGAAAGCCGCTCGCAACTGCACCCACAACCCTGCGGTGCGCTTGGCGTGCCCTCCTCATCACACTCGCACTCGTCGCAATCGCCGATAGGCGACCACGGGCCCAGGGGCGTAACTACAGTGCCGTCGGTTGCGCTGCACGCACATTCTCCTGAGCCGGTCGTCTCGTTTGCCGAGCAGTTCCCTGACGCAACCCAGAAACCTCTGGCTGCAGAGAGGTTCACGTATGGCTGCCCGGAATCGTCGCATGTGCAGTTGCCGCAAGTCGAGTCTGCCACAGGCTCCCAGGTTCCTCTTCCTTGCGAGAAGACTTTGATAAAGTCATCGGGACACCCGGAGCAGTTGGCAGAGACATCCCATGGACCATACTCATTCGCCCCGCCGTAGTTCTCGCACGCAAAATACCGGATCTCCAAGAATTCGGGGCCAATGCGAAGATGCGTCGCGTGCTCAGGGAGAGAGTCGATCACATTGAAGTACCCTGGCATTTCATCAAGACTGGAAAAGTTTGAACCGTTCGTCACTAGAACTTCCGCATATACAGCAACGATAGCCTCATCTGCGACAGAGGCCGGCCAGGTTGAATTATCGCGGTAGCGCGAGTGCCACGAAGCCTCTCGAGTCGGGAGGTCGCAGTAAATGAAGTCTCGGTTATCGCTGACTGACGAACTCGCAGCGATCGCTGCATCTTCGTACGTGAAGACGCACCAATTCTCAGCTGTTGACGAAAAGCCTGCACCAGAGATTGTGACAGGTTCTCCGCCATGTGCAGGGCCCCACGTGGGAACTAGCACGCCATCCCAAGCGTTGCTCATGGTAAACTGACGCCCCTCGTAGCTGTTCGGGCGGCCGATCCACTCTTCTGTTGTGCATGCGTAATCGAGACCGCATGTGTAGTCAGACCCTGTCCCAGCAAAAAAAGCATTGGTAACAAGCGCAGGGGTCCACACGACATCTGTGCCATCCGTGGTACGCACGAAGTCCACGTCTGTGATTGTCAAGCCAGAGATCCAAAACGGTGTCAGGCACACTGCAACTTCAGTAGACACTACGGTGGCGTTGCCGTACTGAAAGTAACCCGAAGGGGCGCGAAAGCGGCAACGGTACTGCGAAATGTTGGCTGCTTCTGAACTGTTCGATCCTGGGAAGATTAGCTCCTCGACCGCAGAGCGGAAGCCGTATCCGCCCACCGTGATCGGAATGCCACCGGAGGCGCTACCGATCTTAGGCCCGATCATTTGCGTCCAGTGTGCGACAAGTGGATAACGCCAGTCTTGGTCGGTGCTGCCTTGGCCGCTCGCATACTCTGCTGCGGGCTGAGCCCCATGAACTTCCACCAAAGTTAAATTTGCGCCAACCTCGGTGCCTGACCAGGCGGGAACGATGCATTTGAGCTCGGAAGTCGTATCTGGAGCATCACCCGAGTCAGAGAATGCCCGCGTGGGAAGCGAGTCGATCGTGAGGTTCGCGGCATCGTCTTGAAAGCGGCAAACGTAAGTACCTCCGACCACCTCCTGGGTCACATACCGCACCGCGCCCGCGAAGAAGCGTGGAGTCGCTGTGTCCCCGATGTATGAGAGGAAGAATTCCGGGGCACGCCCCGAGTACAATGATGCGGGGGCTCCGAGTTCGTCTGCAGCGTCGCCTCCAAGTGGCACCTGTGCGAGCAGGAGCAGACCAGGCTGGATCTGCGCAAACGAATCGGAGAAGACTTTGCACAATTCGCCTTTACCACGAGGGCATTCAGCTTCTGGGTGCAAGCCGTCTGCATAGCGAATGCCCTTTCGGCCAAAAATCACGACGCCGCGGTGAATGCCACCGCGTACAGAAAACGGAGTCGAGGTTAAGTCGAGGAATGTGCCGAACGAGGAGTCTGACGTCACATTGATGCCCTCGACCCCAGAGCCTAGCATCTCCCAGGCCCCTTGGTCTGTCTTGTGTGTCTCAAAAGAGCATTCTGTTGCGTCATCAGGACACTTACGAACCATGACCCAAAGGGTATCGTCGGTAGAAGCCTCAATGGTGCGTGCATCTAATCCTGTCACATTAATAGAGCGGTTTGCAAAAATGTCGAACATGATACCAAATTGTTGTACGGCACCCGTGATTTTGCTGCGCACAGACCTGATGCTTTTCAAACCTTGAATTTCCTCAACACCTTTCAATTCGCGCTGGCTGGAACGGTATGTTGCGCGCAATCCATGACCAGCGATCGTGAGCAGTGTTCCGCCTGCCACAGGTGCTTCTGTCGGTGTGATGGCTGAGAAAGAAGGTCTAATCTCCAGCTTGATCTGTGTGCTGCCGATTTGTGGCAAAATCACGTCAACGGAGTCACCCGCAAAATGGCGCGTGACGACGGTGCCATTCAAGCCGCGCTCAAGCCCAATGAGAAGCGCAGTGGTTCCATTGACCTCCACATTATTCAGCGAGGTCACGCGCATGAGTTCTGCGCCGACGCGCAGGACTGACCCAAAGTTGACAAGGTTTGCACGATCCAGTAGCGGCAGCTCGATGTCGTTGAGGGTGAGCGTTCCTCGTGAATCCTCCCCAGAAAGGTCCTTCAGCAATACCGATGACGAGTTCCTCGCGAGCAGCACGTCTACGACACCGGCGGCATACAATTTCCCCCACTCACCACCGTCGCTGCACGTAAGTGAGCGCGTGTCGTTGAACTGCGCGTCGACGTGAACTTCTTGCTCCGGCATCCACGCGTCCGGTGCGTCACGCCGGAAAATACACTTGTACGTGCGGTTCCCCTCCTCGAAGGCAAAGCCGTGCACAGTTACGCGTACCTCCGAGGAAGGTGCTGCGCTCGGCGAAACAGATAGAATGGTGCTCTCCATGAGCATCTGCGTGGTAGCATATTCGCTGTGTTGTGGCCCAGCCACGCCATCCGCATGCAGTAGCGTCACGTTGACCAGCCCACGTCGATACGGATACTCAGGTACAATGCACTCCAAACCACCACCGCTACTTGCTGCAATCAATGCCGACGCAGCAAGCCCTTCACTGCTGTGAAAGCCACACGAGTAAAGTTTGTTGTCCCCGTCTAGCCGTAGACCGAATGCCTCGAGCCGGATTGGCACCGTCCCGCCTCCCGCAGCCCAGCAAAGATGTGATCCGTGTGGAAAACACCTCTCAGTGTAGTTTGCCGCACCAAGACGTTCCATCTGGACCGTCGCAAGCGTCCCAAGATAGCGGATGGTGTCGAGGACAGGGGTGCCTGGGACCGGAAAATCGGCGCGGAACGCAAGCGAATTGCCGGTTTCGAGATCGACCCTGACGCACCTGAAGACCGACGTGCACTTATACATGACGGCAGTGACTATTCCTTCGTGCCCGAGGAAGCGCGGAACATTCATTCTGAAATTAGATACCCCGGCCGCGACCGACGTCGCGTCGATGAATGCTGTTGAGTACGTGGACTTTTCGGGGCTCGATACTTCCACGCCGCTGTTGTTGGTTCCAGTGTAGCGCAGAAAGTGCGGATAGTCAGTGTCAAAACCCATGCCGACGATACTCACAGGTGGGACGGCTTGGTCGACCCCCGGCCAACCGGAAGAAGCTTCTTCCGGCGCAAATTGACCAGCAGCAGAGCGCCCCTGCACGGTGAGAAACCACCACGAAGCCTTGAAAATGAAGTGCTTCGACGGGCTGTCGCCTTCAGAGGTAGTTTGGCCTTCAAACAGTAGCTTGCCATTGAAGCGTGCTGTCCCGTTGCGCCACAGTGAGAGACTTACTTTTCCTTCAGGATAAGCCCAGATTGGCACCTCACAGAGCATCTTTGACTGCGACGTGACCGACGCAAGCGACGTATTCACTACTTCGTTTCCACGTGAGAACTGACAGTAGTACGGCTCGTCATTGTCAAAGCCAAAACCAAAGATGTTGACGAAATTGGGCCCACTATCTTTCGCACCTGACGCGTAGCCGACGCAGACTGATTCACCCGAGCAATCCGATCCAGTCCAAGCATCCCGAAGAAAGAGATGTCGCGAAACGCCGGGAAACCAGGGGTAGGTGATCGAATTGCGAGAAAGCGTCACGTTTGTTGCTCCAAATGAGTAAACCGGATCGTTTGTCGATGAGCCGAATGTGCACACAACGGTCGAGTCATCCAAGATTCGGACGAGGCGCGCGACCAGTTTTCTGTCGATCCCTTCGAGCGCGCACTCGTATTCTGGGAAATTCACATCGCCGTTGAGTGCCGTCTCGGAACGTGAGCCCGCATCCAGACCGCGCCCAGTGACTGTCAGTTGGTAAGGCCAGCAGCCACCTGCACAGCCTACTGCTGGCATAATGTCTACAGAGCGCGTGAGGAGCACCGGGAGAAACTCGAACTCGACGGAAGAGCTCTGGTACGCCTCACCGAGGGCGACTGCAAGGCCGTTTTCCGTGGAGACATCCAGGTTGGACGAGTTCACATATTCGTAAAGTACTGCTTTCATGAGTGCACCGGGAAAGTTCCACGGTAAGATCTTCACCCGCGCTGAAGAAAGGATGTGCGGCGCTTCGCGGACAGTGTCCACGCGCAGCAGCACCGAGTTCATGCGCTTGTAGTCGGTATAGTTGACGGCATACTCCTTCATGGGATCGATGCCCCACACGATGACATCAATCACAGAGCCACCTGACGAAGCAGCTTTTGTGGAGTCGCACGACTCCGTTGCAGACACAGGACAGTCCCCAAAGCCGAACCATTCAGCGAAGTATTCCACTCCGAGGCCAAGCTCATTCCGTGCGACAGCGCCGAAAACCTCATTCTCGACGCCCACCACCGCAAGACCCGCAGCACGGGATTGATTCAGTGCTGGTGCAATGCACTCAACTGACGATGTTGAGATGGGCGCAACGTATCCGGAGAATGCTTTTTCCCCGTTCAGCATGAAGGTACAGCGGTAACGGTCCGATTCGACGTCGAAGCCAGAGCCTGTCACCGTAATTAGCTGCGACTTCGAAGCAGGCTGTACACGCGGCTGCACATCTAGGACAAAAGATAGGAATTCAAAAGTTGCAGGCTGTCCTGGGAAGCCAACATAAATGCCTTCGTCCACAAAAGTCACGTCAAGAAGCGATACCATGGTGAGGGTACTTGGGAACGTCCAAAGCGGCGACGCGCAGAGAATTTCCCTGTCGGAGATCACGCGCGACTGAACCGTGCGGTCTGTTACGATGTCCGAACAGGAACCCGAAGAGCCGCCGCACGAGCTGTCGTCGATACATCGCTGGCCATACTTTGGGCCAGAGACACACTCCTTCGAGTACACCACGACGCTTCCGGTCAGCTGCCGAAACTCACACTTGAATCTATTAGCGCAGGATGCGCTAGGGGGGCGCCCCACAGCCTGATAGCATAGGTTGCTTCCCGAAAGTGTCAACACCGTAGCAGCCGAGCCTGCAGCGGCGCCAGAGTACGCAGCGCCTCCCGGGTTCCAGGACGCTGATGTCATGTACATGGTGTACTCGGGTCCACGGAAGATTGCGGAGATGTCGCTGGAGTTGTCATCGATCTGGAGCTTCATTTCAGTGTGGCTTGATCTAACCTCGTAAGGAAATGGCGCCGAGGGGCACTCGAGCGATTCCGTGTTCACGAAAGTTGCCTTCGAAAGGAGGTCAGGACCCGGGCAACCCCCAACGCAAGCGAAGCGACACATGTACACGATACGAGGATTGAAACCTGCCCCGTAAATGGAGATAATGGTTCCTCCATCAGAGCCAACCGCCTTGACGGGAAAAGTGCTCTCCGTAAGCCCTTCGAAGTCTTGGAACGTACGAATGCGCGTGAAAATGGCCACGTAGCGAAAATGCACTTCATCGTCCCCAACTTGGAAGGGAAGCGCTTGGCCGCTTTCACGCCTCAGTGAAAGTGCAACAGACTCTTCAACTGATGGCCATGCAGGCGTGTTGCACAGCAAGGTCGTCGGGTCAAGCACTGTCGCCGCGGAAGATACAACGAAAGGGACCGTCTCGTTACCCGTCTCGTTCAGAGACCTGAAGTGGCACACGTAGTGACCCGCTGCGTCAAATCCGCGTCCTTTCAGTGTCAAAACATCGCCCCCCGTTATTGCACCCTTTGAAGGTGCGAAGTTGTTCCAAAACGGTAGGAATGTGAATTCAAATGGCTGCCCAAGTTTGCCGATCTCATCTTCGCCGTGATAGAGCGTGACCAAAGTTGTTGTCTCAGCGTACGTCCAATCAGGCAGAGTGCAGTTCAACAATGTCGAGTCGACCACAGCACATGCCAAGCTCCATTCTACGTCCTCTCCTGCAGTAAATTTGAGCCTGTAGTCGTCCGCTTCGACGTTGAAGCCGGTCCCCGTCACATTCATGATGTGGACAGCCCCTGCGAACGCCATGGAAGGCGCCGCGTCGCTCCATCCACCGTCCGAAAAGCGGAAGAAGGAGTCGCGTTCAGCCACGTGTGCAACACGCACGCCTTCTTCCTCCACTAGAAATGTTGCAGACATGCCCTGCGTCGAGGGCCACTGTGGGCTCACGCATTGTAGTTGCGTCGTACTGTCAATTGTTGCAGCCGTCCGTAGCAGCACCATTTTGCTGTCCATCGGATCCACGCCTTCAAATACGCAATTGTACGAAAGCGAGGCATTGAAGCCCGCGCCAACGACACGGAGCACGGTTCCCCCACCATGCAGGCCTGTGCTGGGCTCAACGCGCGCCCAAGCAGCACCAAAGCGGAATACTGCATGCCCGAGCAATTGGCTCGCAGAGACAAATAATCGCACCTCAGCGTCGCAGGGCCCCCATGGACGCGCAAACGAGGCATTCGGTGGCACCGGGCACGACAAGAGTCTAGTTGACAAGGGCGCGACGGGCTCCGATGACAGAGTCCGCCCACCGCAGGTGAACGTGCAAGAGTAGTCGTGGCGAGTAGGCAAGAAGCCCCCCCCGATTATGGAAACCGGGTAGCTTCCCAGTGAGTGTCCCTGAGACGGGCGCAGCGAAGCAAGGTTTGCTTTCACATCGTATAAGTACGGTCCGCCATCGGCCTCCTTGGACACCTGCGTGCGCGACAACGGGCATTAGGTGCGCTGGGCGGCGGCAAGTGCAAGGCGGATGACTGTGTTCGACGAGACGCGGCTGAGGGTTCGGACCTCGATGGAACCGTTGGCCCTGAGTGAAACAAGTGTTGTGGCCGCAGGGTGAGGCCACGCCAAGGGCTCGCACTGGAGCGCCGTGTCCGAGACGAACGATGCGGGAATCTCGACTGTGTTTGCCGAGCGCCGCACGTCCGTGAACGCGCAAGAGTAGGTCGTCTGACGCGCAAAGCCTACTCCGCGCATCGTAGTTGATGGTCCCCCGACTGCAGCACCCTCCAGCGGCGAAATTGAAACAAAAGTCTCAGGCGCTGCCGGCGCAACCATCATCATTAAGTGAAGAATGCCGCCAAGGAATCCAGCAAGCGCCCCTCTCCTCCAGCGCAATGCTATGCGAGCCCGCCCGCGTTTTCGGCTCTGTATGCGCTTCCGGCACGGCAATATGGGGCCCGTCTTTACGACGCTGCCTCGAAACCGTCGGCTACCAGTCTCCTTGAGCTTGCTGCATCCTGGAGAGACTTGCCACGTCGCATCCTGGTTACCTGGCTCGGCCGGGCGCCTTACTGCCTCCCCGGCAGCGAACCCGTTCAGGCTGCCTTCACGACCGAGCCAGGTTCCTAGATCGCGCTCCCGATGGCACGCGCTCAAGTCTCTCCTGTTCGGTGGGGCGGCCTGAGCATCAAGCAGCTCCACCTCTGGACTCTGGCGAATCCCATTTAAGAAGCTTACTGAGCCTCCCTGCAACGCTTCTGGCTGCACCGTCGCTGTCCAACACAGTTCTGCCGGAAAGGTAAAATCACATCTCCGCCGGTGAGTGCCACCACGGGTCAGCACCATTCCCCCGCGGCTTTCCTCACCCGCGCCCTCCTCAGGGGTCATTCTCAGCTGTATGGCCCGGCTAGCCGCCGGCTGCTCGCAACATTCGGACTGGTCGCGATGGCAGGCCATCAGGCCGCAAGTGAGGCGAGGCTGACCGCCCCAACAACTCCGCAAGGGTCCGGAACGGTACCCCCTCGCCCGCGCCCGGAGCAGTGAGAAAGCCCTCTCGGTGGGAAGGGTTGACTGGGAAGGGTTGACTTGGCTCCTCAATAAGTGGCCGATTTTTTCGACGTTGGAGCCACTCAAACGCTCTGCGTACAGATCCGCGCACTGCCCCTCCATGCAGGAGGTGCCCGAATGGGTCGATGGCCGCTTCTGAGTTACACGCCGGCCTGGCACTTGCACGGCATGGCTCGACGATATTTATCCACAAATCCCACAGAAGGAGAGGGGGGGAGGAGGGTGAGATGGTTGGAAAGGACTTCTGAGAGTTGCAAGGGGAAACGAGCCGTATCACCACTGCAAGCTGGCACGCAGATCTTATGGAACGGACACAAGATAAGGCAGGATTCATGGACTACACGAGTGACTTCACTGCTTTACTGGTGTTCATTTGGTTGAGAACAACAACTCGCAAACGAGAAAAAATCCTGAACCTGCAAGAAAAGATTGTGTTAAGCGAGTGCTCACAGAGACTCTCAAGCTACATTTCTGTCATCTGGGAACTAGCAGGGAGTGAAAGTGACCCCTTCTGCATTGACGAAGTCAGGAAAGATGCCTTTTTCGAACATCCCCTCCGAAATGTTTGCCTCATCGTCCCAACTGCCCGTCAGTGGATGTTAGGCAGATCGTCTCAGCTTCACAAGATTGGTATGAATCGGATCAAATGTGGCTTGCCACTTGAAAACGAAAGCACGGATCCAAAAAGCAACAGGTAGCCCCAGGATTCTGCACGCTGGGAAACCGTCGGTCAAGCTCACATTGAAATGGCCTTCGCAAGCGCCTCTTCATCGATCTTGCCCACAGCCTTGGAATATCTGCAATCCGAGAAAAGTGGGGAAAGTGAGAATGCCTAGTCCAAAGCGTCAGGAACGCTCCAGCGATCTATTTTTTGAAAGATCACAGCTGGCGAGCACTTGTGGAAATAGCGATTCACTGACTGGACGTCTTGCGATGTCACTTTGTCCGAGCCTGTGACCTGCAAAGAAAACCACCGAGTGATCTCTCGTTTCCATACAAACGGGACGAAGCGGCCATGCAGCTTCGACTGCGTGTTTCACAGGCAGCCCCCCCGGATTTTCAAAGAGTCAAAGGCCCAGGGAATCCTACAGCCTTCAGCAGCTCCAACATCTCGTCATCGCTCAGTTTCATGTCTTTGTTCCTTCCAGCAGACGCAGCCAAACATTACAACTGTGTTACACACTAGAGATTCCGCTCCCCAGGGTGACACAGCTGTTCTGTGCTGTGCTCTGGAACGGGCATGTTGGGCACTGTGAGGGAAAGTACTTGTCATGCTTCGCGATCAAGGTCACGAGGCTCTCGTGCTCTTCCTGGTCGGGGCATCAAGAAGTCAGACCCCAAAGGAGGATGCAACCAACCCTCAAGGGTCTCCAAATTCCTTCGCTCAGTCTCTGTGCAAGTCAGGAACTAGTGGTTCGGGCGCCCAAAGGCTGTGTCTGTGCAAGCGTGGCCTAAACGTATCTTGCGTTCTCACAACTCGCAGTGCAGGCTTCGTGTCGAATTCGGACCTTGTACTTGTCCCACTTATTCAGGACGACATTCAGCTCCCCTTTGCCCAGTTCCCCAGATCCATCCTTGTCTCCAACGCTCATAACCCTGCATAAAAAACCAAGCTCAAGATATTGCGTTGGTGGGCTGCCTTCATTTGATCAGCATACTCGTGGGGCGCATATCGGTGTGGAGCACGCCCTGAGAGCATCAAAATGGATATGATGCTAACCAGAGCAGGTCCTTTGGCATCGGTGGGACGCCGTTTTCCAGCTTCGTAAGAATGACCCGCAGCTCGTCCATGTCGACCTGCGACGTAGAAGTTCCAGGAAGATTAGTTCACAGCTCAGGCACGCGGTGATGACGATGGATAGGCAGCACCAAATCAGCAAGATCCATACAGCAGGTCGGGAAAGCAGCAAGGTGGCGCGATGCTGTGCGGGGCACTACCTGGTCGGGCTGTCCTTTGAGGCCACCGTACCTACCGCAAACAAAGAGGAATGGCGCGATTGAGCAAAAGCAGTCACGCGTAGCCCCGCGGGCCAGGTCAGCCGTGCAACAGCAAAGCGTGGTCCGCGCAATGAAACCGAAGACTGAAGAATAGTGGCTAGGAAATGTGAGACGTACTTGTCGATCAGGGCCTTAATATAGGCCTTCCTCTCCACGCGATGCCTGCGATCGGATTTCTGGCGTCACTATCGACGGAGCTGGGACACCAGGGTGCAGAACCCACGCGGGCTGGGTGATACTTCTCTTCCATCCTACGGTTCTTGACTTGCGACACTTCAGAACGGCGCCCCATCTTCGCACAACCGCGGCGGAGGAGGCTTGCTGACTGACTTCCTGATGATGATTTCCTCTGGAAGTTTTGCCAGCCTGTTGGAGCCGTTGAAACCTGCTCGACCGAGATGGGGCCGGCACCAGCGATTCTTGCTGATGTGCGCAAGGAAGAGGACGGCTCCTGTGTTTTGAGCGTCGTGGCTGAAGACGCACAGGCCGTGGCTGCAGGGCTCCAGGACGGCAGTCTATCTATCCAGGATTTTGGGACCGAGGATCCGCGCGTGGATTTTCTGATGCAAATGATCCTGTGCCAGTCTCCGCCTCCGCCCATCCGCGTGCAGTTCAGGCTGGAGAAGGAGGCAGAACCAGTCGTAGAGGCACAGAGCACTGGAAAGTTAGCCTCGCTGGGACCAAACACAGACGACTATTTTGAATCGTACGGGGACTTGACGGTGCATGAGTTGATGCTGAAAGATGCTCCCCGGATGAGCGCGTACCGGGACGCCATCGAAAAGAACAAGCACCTTTTCGAGGGCAGAACAGTGCTGGATGTCGGCTCTGGCTCGGGGGTGCTAGCGATGTGGTGCGCGCGGGCCGGTGCCCGAACGGTCTATGCGGTAGAAGCGAGCGGAATGGCAAGGATGGCACGCACATTGGTTGCGCACAACGGCCTGGACCAAGTCGTGCGCGTCATTGAAGAAGCGGTGGAGAACGTTGAACTGCCTGAAAAGGTAGACATCATTGTCTCTGAGTGGATGGGCTTCCATCTACTGCACGAGTCCATGCTGAATTCAGTCGTGCGCGCGCGCGACCGATGGCTCCGCCCAGGCGGCACCGTGTTCCCCGGGCGCTGCGACATTGTTGCGTGCCCAGTAACGATGGAGCGTCTACGGGAGAAGCGGCGCGAACAACTCGCATTCTGGAGCGACGTCGGGGGCGGGCTCGACTTCAGCCCCCTAGGCGACGAGCTCGCTGCGCAGGATCACGGCGCCCCGCTGGTGGAGTGCATCGAGCCAGCTCAGCTCCTGGCCGCACCGCGCGCCCTCATCAGCTTTGACTGCGCCAGCGTTTCCGAGGCAGAGCTAAATACCGTCACTGGGGAGGCGCCCTTCTGCGCGGCACGGGCCGGTGATGCGGCGGGGGTAGCTGTTTGGTTCGAGTGTCACTTCGATGGCGGCACAGACGGCTCTCAAGTTGTACTCTCGACGGCTCCCGACCAGGCCCCTACGCACTGGAAGCAGTCGATCGTCCTCCTTGGGGGATTTGTGCCGGTACAACCTGGGGACGATATGTCGCTGCGTCTGACACTGCAACAGGACGAAAGAAATCCGCGACATTACAGAGTTTCGGTAGTGACATAAAGCGGCGCTAGAGAATTCAAAGTTGCTCTTGGACGGTGTCGGTGCAGGAGATATTGTGGTAATGTTTTGCTCTTAGTCCGTATAAGTGCAAAAAGCATCCGAATCGTAGCGTCACAATCTGGTGAGGGCTCGCATCGCCCCTCCGCGAGGCAAGGCTTCGGTCCATGCCGGACTGGGTGGGCAGAGCCTTCTGTCAGTGGGCGCATGCACCGACGTCCCGTGGCACGTTTTTACAATATCTACAACGAACCCGGAAACCCAGTCTACATCACAAAGGTTACTCCCACAGAAGCCACCTCTGCGTACTTCCGAGGTGCGCAGGGGAGCAGTCGCGCACTCTCGACCTCGTGAGGCCCTCATCGTCCCACCCGCGCGCGCTTGGTGGGAGGATCGTCGGCGCCAGTGGACAGGCAACTATTTGTGGGCGGCGCGCTGCCATCACTTCCCGCGCCTTGCTGGCCGCGCCCGCGGCGCTCGGAACGATCCTCCTCGCTCATTCCATCAGAGCAGCTCAGATTTTGGTCGTTGCTGTTGTTGGTAGGTGACGACCCGCCTGACGAGCCGACTGCACCCTGGGAACCGTCCCCGCCATCGCCTGACGGCGACCCGTTTGAGCCCTCGTTGGACCCCGACCCCGACCCCTCGCCCTCGCCGGATGTGCGATCCCCGTTTGATGCCGAGCCGTGGTTCGAACCGTCCTCGTTCTCGTTTGTGCCATCGTTCGAGCCATTCTCGTTTGTCCCGTCGTTCGATCCATTTTCGTTCTCGTTCGCCCCACCGCCCTCATAGTCTTTCACCGGGACCGGGTTGCCAGACGCGTCAACCTCGATTTTGGGCCGGATAAGCTTTCCAGCCAGCGCGGAGTTCTTTTCTTTGAGACCCTGTATCAGCGCTACAGCGCCCTGCAGGATCGCGTTCTTGTCCGCGGGTTCCACCGGCTTGACGAGCGAGCGGAGCTGGTCATACAGCGAGCGCATGCGGTCGCGACGCTTTCGCTCGATCTTCTTGTGGTATTCGCGGCGAGCGTCCTTTTTGGACCCACCACCACCACCGGCGCCAGTGTTTGAGCTCGTGTCGTCCCACTCCTCTGCAGAATCGTCGCCGGCCACCGATCCGACAGAACCGGGGGGGGCACGCGATGGAGAGTTTGCTGCGAGCTGCCCCTCCGAACCCCCTTGCGCCCCGCCATCTCCCGCCGTGTCCGCTGCGCTTCGCCGCGGCGGGCGTGCCGGTGGAGCCATTGCGCGCGTCGGAACTTGGGAAAAAGTGGTCTGTGCAACCGGCAGGCGTGCCAGGGCGGCGGCCGTGGGGCCGCTGCCCGTGCCGGCCTGAGCGGCGAGCGCGGAGTGTGCATGGTAGAGGGCGAAGGTAGCCTCCGACGCCGCCAGCTGCGCCGCGCTGGAATGCAATGCAGCTGCAGCTGCCGGATGCGGTATTCCGAATGGAAGGCCTGGCGGTGCATGGTGCATCGAGATCTGGCAGGGGAGAACAGGTTAGGCTTCTCCTCTAGGACAGGAACCAAACTGTAGCCGAGACCCGACACAATCTGCCCCGTCACTAAACTCGTGCAAACTGCATCGTCAAGAACCGGAATGGGACATCTCAAGGCTCGACAAGGAGCTCCCAGACCGGGGCTGTAGATGCGGGAGGAGATGTGGGGAAAGACCTGCCCTGCATGGAGGCCCTGAGTGTGCACTCCAGCCAGTGCCAAGGCAGGCGCAGCACCCGCCAGCGCCCCAGGGTACAAATGTGCTGCAGCTACAGCGTTAGGAGGCGAGACGCTTAGAAGGTGAGGCGCCTCCGTTCGCAAAATCGCCTTCTGTGCCAGCAGCTGCCATGCCTGCTGCTGTGAGGCTGCTGTGGCCGCCGCCGACATCGAATCGGCCATCGACGCAGGACAGATGAGCGCCCCTCCTGCCGCCGCGTCTTGCTGTATTGCGGACATGCCTTCAATAAAGGAGCTGATTGGCGGTAGCCGCAGCTTTGGAAGCTCAAGCCCTGCATGCGTGACTTGTGATTCGCTCGTGATCGCAGCTGCTCTGCCATCCTTCAGCCACTCGGCGTCTCGAGCATTGGACGGAAACGCTGCTGTTCCCTGACGACCGTCTTGCGGAGTAGACTCGGCACCATGTGCGACGATCGCTTCTCCCGCTCGACCGCCCGCACGCCCCATCCTAGTAAGGACCTGTCCGTTTGTCGTGCAAGTTAGAACACAGCTCGCTCGCTTTTCCTAGCGGGGCCAGCGATAACACACGCACCAATCCCTATTCTCCCACGGCAGGCAGTCTCTCCGCCTGCCCCGAGTAAAGCGGTCGCTGCAACGCTACGTCCTTTCCACGATCCTACTGCGCTGCCAACTGTTCTAGCATGAACTCGAGACGAGCCCAGCAGGCTCCTCTGCAATCCTCGCCAGCTCGGGTCGCACCGGAGAAGAAGGCCCTCGCGCCAGACGATCTGAGGGGTTGAGCTTCTGAAAGCCAGTTCGTCGTGTGCAGGCTCCCACAGCCCCGGAGAGCGTGCGATGCCCGCTGGCTCCCCGAGCTTGAGG
>ENA-UOXV01001154-UOXV01001154.1-marine-metagenome-genome-assembly--contig:-NODE-1154-length-37488-cov-7.161676_pt1 | contig 37488 bp, 39 predicted proteins | sample MGYA00238165_ERZ766961 | MGnify/ENA primary metagenome ERZ766961 (study PRJEB28924, sample SAMN03173240) | marine metagenome | biome: Marine; feature: Water; material: Subsurface seawater | place: North... | reverse complement strand
CGGAAATAATAGCACCCGCATGTCACATACGACGACCTGGAGGTGCCGTTAAGCCAGCAATAAAGCCAACAACGGGCTTCTTAATGGCGCTGTCTTTCAACAACTGCGCGCCGTCTTCTTCAGCGGAACCGCCGATCTCGCCGATCATGACGATGCTTTCAGTCGCATCGTCACCTAAGAACATTTCCAAGCAATCAACAAAGTTGGTGCCGTTGACAGGATCACCACCGATGCCAATACAGGTCGTTTGACCCAGACCAACAGCTGTTGTTTGCGCAACGGCTTCGTACGTCAGCGTTCCAGAACGCGACACAATACCGACGGAGCCTTCGCGGTGGATGTGGCCCGGCATAATACCAATTTTGCACTGACCCGGTGTGATCACTCCTGGGCAGTTCGGACCGATCAATCGTGAGCTTGAATTTTCAAGCGCACGCTTCACTTTGACCATATCAAGGACAGGAATACCCTCGGTAATACAAACAACCAAAGGGATTTCCGCGTCGAGCGCTTCAAGGATCGCATCAGCAGCGAACGGCGGTGGTACGTAAATCACGGATGCATTCGCGCCCGTTTTGTTGACTGCATCAGCAACCGTATCAAACACGGGAAGATCAAGATGCTTGGTCCCGCCTTTACCCGGCGTCACACCGCCAACCATTTTTGTGCCATACGCAATGGCTTGTTCAGAGTGGAAAGTCCCCTGCGCACCGGTGAAGCCCTGGCAGATGACCTTTGTGTTTTTATCAACGAGTACGGACATCAGCTGGCCTCCTTCACGGCTTTGACAATTTTCTCGGCAGCGTCACTGAGATTGTCAGCCGACGTGATGGCCAAACCACTGTTTGCGAGAATTTCTTTACCTTGATCAACGTTGGTACCCTCTAGGCGAACGACCAACGGCACGGCAATATTTACTTCTTTGGCTGCAGCGACGACGCCTTCGGCGATAATGTCACAGCGCATGATACCACCAAAGATATTGACCAGAATGCCTTCGACGTTGGGATCACCCAAAATGATTTTAAAGGCTTCGGTCACGCGTTCTTTGGTTGCGCCGCCACCAACGTCCAAGAAGTTGGCAGGATCGCTACCATACAGTTTGATGATGTCCATCGTTGCCATGGCCAAACCAGCACCGTTGACCATGCAACCAATTTTACCGTCGAGCTTAATGTAGTTGAGCTCGTGCTTGGCTGCTTCGAGTTCGGCTGGATCTTCTTCTGATTCGTCACGCATTTCTTCGACATCTGCATGGCGATACAGCGCGTTATCATCGAAGTTCACCTTGGCATCCAACGCAATCACGTCGCCAGCACCGGTTACGACCAGTGGGTTCACTTCAACCATCGAGCAATCAAGATCGTTGAATGCCTTATAAAGAGCCGCGATAAGCTTGGAGCACGATTTAACCTGCGCACCTTCGAGGCCAAGACCAAACGCCAATTGACGGGCATGGAATGGCATGATGCCCGTTGCGGGATCAATAAAAACTTTGATGATTTTCTCAGGCGTTGCTTCGGCAACTTCCTCTATTTCCATGCCACCTTCGGTCGATGCCATGATCACCAACTGAGAGCTATCACGGTCGAGCAACATACCGAGGTAAAGTTCGCGTGCGATGTCGCAGCCTTCTTCGATGTACAACCGATTGACCTGCTTACCAGCCGGCCCAGTCTGCTTGGTGATGAGGACCTTGCCCAACATCTCTTCGGTATTTTCGCGGACTTCATCGACTGATTTCGAAACGCGAACGCCGCCTTTACCGTCAGGCTTGCCTTCGAAACGCCCCGCACCGCGGCCACCCGCGTGAATTTGCGATTTAACAACACAGATGCCGCCGCCCAAATCTTCGGCGGCTTTTACAGCGTCATCGACGGTGAAAGCTACATGCCCCTTGGGCACAGCCACACCGTATTTAGAGAGCAATTGCTTGCCCTGATACTCATGAATATTCATCTATAATCCCCGGTTTATCCGCTCCCGGCGATAACCGGGAGCGATCATCTCTCTCGGTCTATATCGTTACTTGGCAGCAGGCTTTTTCTTAGCAACTGACTTTTTCTTAGCAGCCGGTTTTTTCTTGGCGACAGGCTTGCTCTTAGCGGCCTTTGCGGCATCTGCTTTGACTTTTTTGACGACCGCAGCCAGTTCTTGAACGGCTTTGACCGATTTTTTGAACATCGTGCGTTCGGATGCGTCTAATTTGATCTCAACGACCTCGACGCCCTTGGCACCGATAATACAAGGCACCCCAACATAGATACCCTTCACGCCGTATTCACCACGAAGGTACGCAGCACACGGCAATACACGTCGTTTGTCTTTCAAATAGCTCTCGGCCATTGCGATCGCAGAAGAAGCCGGCGCATAAAATGCGGAACCCGTTTTCAACAACGATACGATCTCGCCACCGCCCATGCGGGTGCGCTGAACGATGTCATCCAATTGCTTTTGCGTGATCCATTTCATTTTGACCAGATCAGGCAGCGGAATACCGGCAACGGTTGAGTAGCGAACCGACGGCACCATGGTGTCGCCGTGACCACCCAAAACAAACGCGGTCACGTCTTCGACAGATACGTTCATTGCTTCGGCCAGGAAATATTGGAAGCGGGCGCTATCCAAAACACCTGCCATGCCGACAACTTTGTTATGCGGCAGACCGCTGGCATCACGAAGAACACCGACCATCACGTCGAGTGGGTTGGTAATGCAGATCACGAAAGCGTTGGGGGCATATTTTTTAATGCCCGCACCAACTTGTTCCATCACGCTGGTGTTAATACCGATCAGATCATCGCGGCTCATGCCGGGTTTACGTGCAACACCTGCGGTAACGATAATGACGTCAGAACCCTTGATGCCGGAATAGCCCTTGGTTCCAACCATCTTGGAATCGAAGCCTTCGACCGGGGAGCTTTCAGCAATATCAAGCGCCTTACCTTGGGGGATACCGTCAGCGATATCAAAGAGCACAACATCACCTAGTTCTTTGAGTCCGATGAGATGTGCGAGCGTGCCGCCGATGTTACCCGCGCCGATGAGCGCGATCTTGTTTCTTGCCATGTCTAGTTCCTCGTCGATTAACAGTTATATGCCCGCAGAATGCGAGCGTGCGTCAAAAAGTCGTACTCTGAATCAAGAATGAGGGCAAGGATCAGAAGAGTTTCTGGACTGATTGGTCCTCTATAATTCATGCACTCTTGGTTGGTGTATTTCTGATCCTAACAAAATGACGTTCACTCTGACTACGATAAGAAACCATGTGGCAATCATCAGATCCTGTCCATGCGTACAAACCCTATGATGGAGACCTGGGTATTCATTTCAATTTCTACAGCTCGATCACTTTGCCGTCGAATGCTGTTTCTTCGGGGATATCATCCTGGTGCGGGATCATCTCTCGGCTGAAATGCGTCAGCACCGTCCGCTTGGCATTCAATTCATGTTTATGTTCTTGAAGATCAGGATAGCTCATATGATGGGGCACTGATCTTCCATAAAAATAACACTCGCACACAAATAAATCGGCATCGCGAGCAAGATCTGGCATGTGCGGTGTCCATTCACTGTCGCCCGTGTAAGACACAACTTTACCGCCAACCTTTACACGAACACTGGTCGGGTTGGTCGTTCCCGTATGCATGGCGGGATAAAGTATCACAGACACAGGTCCAATCTCTGCCGTCTGCATCACCGGCATTTCGACGTAGGTCAGATCAAACTTTGGCGACATAACATGCATGCCCGGGAACAACGCTTCACAAACATCGCCCAAATGGGCCTCTGTTCCTGTCGGTCCTGCGATTGTCAGCGGCTTCGTGCGTTTGGCACCCAACATGCCATCCATCAACAAAAACGGAATGCCACCACAGTGATCGCCATGCAGATGGGTTAAGACGACAGTATCGATCGTCGCGTGATCAATCCCAAGCTGGTTGAGTGCGATCAGGCTAGACGCACCGAAATCTATGGCGACCCGCTGCTCAGGTGCGTCGATTAAGATACACGTATTGAAACGCCCGCCCGCACCAAAGGCATCCCCCGATCCGGCAAAAGTTACCGTAACGGCCATGACATCAATCTCCTGTGGAAGGCCTTGTTCATGGTGGCTTAACCCTGATGCGGTAATGCCATATAATCGGCAGCCTGCATTTCCATCAGACGCGATACCGTGCGCTCAAATTCAAACGCACCATCACCCTCGGTATACAATTCGGTCGGCGGGACGGCCGCTGAACACACCAGATTCACTTTGGCTTCGTACAACGCATCGATCAGCGTCACAAAGCGCTTGGCTTCGTTTCTGTTGTGCGGACCTAATTTTGGAATATCGCGGATCATCATTGTGTGAAACCGTGCTGCAATTTCCAGATAATCCCCAGGCCCCAATGGTTGGGCACAAAGTTCATCAAATGAGACCAGGGCGACGCCTTCGGCGGCTTTGGATATCGCAACGCTGCGGCCATTCACATCAACGATGACTTCACGACCCTCGTGGCCGACGGTCAGTGCATCAAAATCCACAACCAGTTTGGCCGTCGCAGCATCGCCAGATGGCGTGATGTAGGCTTCCATGCCTTTGAGACGTTCGAGACGATAATCGCGCGCGGATTCCAATTCCAAGACATTCATTTTGTCCAACAACACATCGATGAAGGGCAAAAAGCGTTCACGCTGCAGACCATCCTTGTACAAATCCTTGGGATGACGATTGGACGTCGCAACCACCACCACGCCCAGATCAAACAGATGCCTAAACAAACGGTCTAAAATCATCGCATCCGCGATATCGGTGACATGAAATTCATCAAAGCAAATCAACCATGCCCGCTCGGAAATAATCCGCGCCAATGCTTCGACGCCGTCTTTATTGTCGGCAACCTTGCCCGCCTTTTGGGCTTCGCGGAATGTATGAAGGCGCTTGTGGACTTCTTGCATAAACGCATGAAAATGGACGCGCTGCTTTTGCTCGATCGCCGATTGTTCATAGAACAAATCCATGATCATCGACTTACCGCGCCCGACACCCCCCCAAATATAAAGGCCCATGGGCGGCTGGCGTTTTTGCGCCCCAAAGCCCAAGCGCGCGGCCCATCCCTGCTTACCCATTTGCGCTGAATACGCATCCAGGATGTCGCCCAATTTTTCGAGCGCGCCGATGGCGGTCGCCTGCACCGGATCAGCGGTGATCAACCCTTCTGCGATCAGTTCTTCGTATTTTATTCGAGGGGAGGCCATTATTGATCCGACGCCTAGGCGGCGCCGCGCTCCGCCGTGAATGCGGCAGATCCGAACTCGGCTTCCATTTCGCGGCGCACCTTGTACGCAATGCTCTCAGCAGGTGCAGAAACATCAGACCAACATATGACTGCGTCCTTGGGCAATGGATGCTTCAGGGTGATCCCGTGTGCCAATCCCATCGGCACTGCATCAGCGCCGAGCGAATCCGCAGCGCGCATCAATCGGCCCCAAACGGTAAATCCACCCTCGCCGTCCAGCTCTTCGCCAGCCTCAAGATCCCGCTTGGCAACAGCGACAACATCACCGTTCCAGGCACGCGGGGCGCCCGTCGGCAATCCTAGCAATCCAGCCCATGCGACACTGATACCCAGTTCGAGACCGATCAGATGATACGGCCGCCACAATGCGGAATAATCACCGTTCTTACTGGTTAATAATCCATAGTCAGAGAAACACCGCTTAACATACTCGGTCGGCGCTTCGAACGTTACATAAACACCCCAACGAAGATCACTCGGGATATCAATCCCCTCGCGCGTGCGGCTTGAAACAACCTCAACCATACCTTTTTCATCCAGCACGCCGCCTGCCGACTTTGGGATCAAGTTCGATGCCAGTTGCGATGTGCTACAGGGTGGAAACGCGAGGCCACCTTGAGGTGCCTTCAGATCACAAGCGTTCGCAACCGCCGCCATTTCAATCGCTGACTTGGTACCGTCCAAAAATGAATTGAACATCTTGGCATTCATGCCGCTCGCCTCGGCACGATCTGACGTTAAGCCATAATGATCCCAAACGGTGTCTGGCGTCGAAGAATGGAATTCAGGCATATAAAGCGTACCCTTGCCCGCAGCGGCCACTTCAAGCCCCGCCGCACGCGCCCAATCAACTTGTTCAGCAATCAAGGATGGTTGATCGCCGTACGCCAACGAATAAACAACACCCGCTTCATCGGCTTTTTTCTTAAGCAATGGACCAACAAGAACATCAGCCTCAACGTTTACCATCACGATATGACGTCCGCGTTCAATTGCTGCCAGGACATGACGAATACCGACTTCGGGAACACCCGTCGCTTCGATAACCACATCCAGGCCACCAGCATTTATCAGTGCCTCGCCATCGTCGGTCAGCCATGTGCTGCCATTGGCCAATGCCTTTGCCGAAGACGCAGCGGAAATCTGCTCTTCGCTCCATCCGGTTTCAATCAAAGATGCAAGGGCCTTATCGACATTCAGATCGGCAACCGCTAACAGATGCATACCCTTGGTCAGTCGCACCTGCGATAGGAACATCGTCCCGAACTTACCGGCACCAATCAGCCCCACCCGTAGTGGCCTGTCTTGATCTGCCCGTTCTTGCAACAAATGACTTAGATTCATGTCTTCACTTCTCCCTCACGCGGATGGGACTTTACCACCGTCTGGAACCGCTTGAAACTCCATACGAATGACGTCACATATCTATGAGTTAAGTGGGAAAAGTGTGTGGAAAGTATCCTCTCAAACGAAGGCCTGATCCGGCTCAGCGTGTTTGCTGGTGTGCTGATTGGTATGATGGTGCTCGAAGCGCTGCTGCCGCGACGTCGCCGGGAGTTAGGTCGTGGCGTGCGGTGGACGTCGAATCTTGGGATCGTCGTGGTCGATACCATCGTTGCACGCTTATTGATTCCACTGCCCCCCGTTGCGGCAGCCCTATGGGCGTCTGAAAATGGTGTTGGTGTGCTTCATGGCATCGATTTACCCATGCCCTTGATCATCGCGGGCTGTGTGATTTTCTTGGATTTCGCGATTTACGTTCAGCATGTAATTTTTCACAAAGTGCCGATATTCTGGCGATTGCATCGAATGCATCATGCCGACACCGAAATCGATGTCACCACCGGGATACGCTTTCATCCGATTGAGATTATTTTGTCGCTGATGATCAAGATCGCCATCGTGCTCGCGTTCGGGATCCCAGCCGTCGCCGTCATTATCTTTGAGGTCATCCTGAACGCATCGGCGATGTTCAATCACGCCAACATGCGCCTGCCTTTGGGGGTGGACCGGATCTTGCGCTTTGTGATCGTGACGCCGGATATGCACCGCATTCACCATTCATGGCACCCCGACGAAACCGATAGCAATTACGGTTTCAGCTTATCGATTTGGGACCGGCTGTTCATGACGTACCGGGAACAGCCGCTTGATGGCCACGATGGCATGACCATCGGTCTTAAATCATTTCGCGATGAAAAAGATCGCGGCATCATCGGATTGCTGATGATCCCATTTCGTCAAAACTAAACCTTCGAGCGATCAATCTGAGACATCATGTCCGCCGTGGCGCGGTCACTCTCGCGGCCGCTTTTTGATAAGGCATCGATGACCCCCGCCGCGTCTTGTTCGGATCGGTTCTGACTCATCTTTTGTTTGATCTCTAATCGTTCAATCGGCATTTCAAATGTGATGATGCCTTTCATCTGGCCAACCATGCGTTTTTCGGACAATCGCGCCGTTGACCAGTTGCCCGTTTCGTCGCTTTCAAACCGCGAGACCAACTCATCGATAATGGCGCGTGCCGCTGTCTGATCCTCAACCGCCACCGGATGGCCGTGGGCGTGGATGGCGGCATAGTTCCATGTCGGCACAAGCTCTGGCGTGACATACCAACTCGGTGACACATAGGCATGCGGGCCTGTAAAGATCGCCGTCGCACGTAACGATCCATCAAAATGGCTGCCTTGCGGATTCGGCTTGGCCACATGCCCAATAAGCTTTCCATATTCTGAACCATCATCGACCCGGACTATCGGAATATGAGAGATTTCCAATTCTTCACCATGGGTCATCAGGATGGCAAAAGCATTTTGATCGATCACCTGATGCGCGACCGCGATATCTTCACTCGCAAAATGCCTGGGTAAATACATGGCGATGACATCTCCGTATTGTCGTTTTGTTGTTTTCACCCCATACCTGAGGCTTAGGATGTCATAGTACAATAAAGCATTCACGGGCCAGGGCCGCTTATGCGTGATCACCTGGTACCATCAAAATTTAAGTGGGAGAGACATTATGGATGAAGACGTATTTAACATGCAGGTCCGCAAGTTCTTAAAGAACGTCGGTGTTACATCTCAGCGTGAGATTGAAACCACCGTCCGCGAAGCCCTCGCCAGTGGAAAGTTGTCGGGTGATGAGAGCATTAATGCCAAGGTCACGCTGACGATTGACGGCCTTGATCTGTCGACGGATATCACCGGGACGATTGATTTAAAATAATCGAACTGCCCCCTCACCTGTCCTCTCCCCCGCTATCGCAGAGTAGAGTGACCTTGCATAAACGTGACCCGATCTCATCCCTCTCCCCCTTTTAGGGGGAGAGGTTAGGTAAGGGGGTAGCACTAATGCCAAAGTCACGTTCACGGTTGATCTGAAGTAAGAATTCCAAATCATCGTCATGCTGAACTTGTTTCAGTATCCATTTTTCGACGAGAACAATTGAGCACATATAAAATAAGCTCCAAACAAGTTCAGGGCCCATTTTATTGACCTCGTCGTCACTCTCGCGAAGGCGGGAGTCTATATTATTGGCTGATTGGATTCCCGCCTTCGCGGGAATGACAACAGATTTGACACAAAAAAAGCCCCCGATAATAATCGAGGGCTTTTTCATTATTCGTATCAACGAAGCTTATTGCCGCTGAACCAAAGCCTTCTTGATTTCGGCAATGGCCTTGCCCGGGTTCAAACCTTTCGGACACGTATTGGTGCAGTTCATGATCGTGTGACAACGGAACAAACGGTATGGATCATCCAGATCGTCCAGACGTTTGCCGGTTGCTTCATCACGGCTGTCGGCAATCCAACGGTAGGCTTGCAGCAGAACGGCTGGGCCCAAGTACCGATCACCGTTCCACCAGTAACTGGGGCATGATGTCTGGCAGCAGAAGCACAAAATACATTCCCAAAGACCATCGAGCTTTTCACGCTCTTCTGGGCTTTGTAGGCGCTCTGTGGTTGGTGGCTGGGTATCCGCCTGCAACCAGGGCTCAATCGAGCGATACTGCGCATACGGCACATTCAGATCGGGGACCAAATCCTTGATCACCGGCATGTGCGGCAGCGGGTAAACTTTGACGTCGCCTTTGATTTCATCAATGGCCTGCGTGCACGCCAGGGTGTTCGTACCATCGATGTTAAAGGCGCATGACCCACACACGCCTTCACGGCATGAGCGACGAAATGCCAATGTCGGATCAATTTCGTTTTTAATCTTGATCAACGCGTCCAAGACCATCGGGCCACAGGTATCGAGATCGACCTCAAACGTGTCCAAGCGCGGATTTTCCCCAGTATCTGGGTTATACCGATAAACCTTGAAGTTCTTGGTATTCTTCGCGCCCTCGGCCTTGAAGGTTTTGCCTTCTTTAACGGTAGAGTTCGCAGGAAGTGTAAGTTCAACCATCTTTCAAACTTTCCTCAGTAGACCCGGGCACGAGGTTCGATGTATTCGACCTCATCCGTCAGCGTGTAAGCGTGTACGGGACGATATGTCAGTTTGCATTTGCCACTTTCATCGATCCACGCCAGCGTGTGTTTCATCCAGTTTTCATCATCACGATCCGGATGATCCTCGTGCGCGTGCGCACCCCGGCTTTCGTGGCGGGCTTCGGCTGAATACAACGTCGATACCGCGTTCGGTACCAAGTTCGTCAATTCCAGTGACTCAACCAAATCGGAATTCCAGATCAACGAGCGATCCGTGACTTTTAAATCAGAAAGCTGCGAATTCGCTTCGTCCAGTTTCTCAACACCTTCGCTGAGGACTTCAGATGTGCGGAACACGGCTGCGTTGTTTTGCATGACGCGCTGCAAATCATCCCGGATTTTAGCGGTTGGAATAGAGCCATTCGAATGGCGAACATCATCAAAGCGTGCCACAGCTTTTTCTGCTGACGATTTGTTGAGCGGTGGCAACGTTGCACCTGGCTTAACAATCTCAGCGGCACGGATGGCAGCAGCTCGGCCAAATACGACGATATCCAATAATGAATTCGTCCCCAAACGGTTGGCACCATGCACGGATGCAGAAGCACATTCGCCAATCGCCATCAGACCTGGGCTGACGCGATCAGGATCATCGGCGGTTGGGTTCAAAATCTCTGTGCGGTGGTTCGTTGGAATGCCACCCATGTTATAGTGAACGGTCGGCAATACAGGGATCGGTTCCTTAGTTGCATCAACGCCCGAGAAAATCCGAGCCGTTTCGGTAATCCCCGGCAGACGCTTGTTCAATACGTCGGCGCCCAAGTGTTCCAAGTGCAAGTGGATGTGATCGCTGTCTGCGCCGATACCGCGACCTTCGCGAATTTCAACGGTCATGGACCGGGACACAACATCGCGCGATGCCAAATCTTTTGCGGTTGGGGCATAACGTTCCATGAAACGTTCACCTTCGGAGTTGGTCAGGTAACCGCCTTCGCCGCGAGCACCCTCGGTAATCAAACAACCCGAGCCGTAAATGCCGGTTGGATGGAATTGCACGAATTCTTGATCCTGCAATGGCAGGCCCGCACGTGCGATCATACCATGACCATCACCCGTGCACGTGTGCGCAGATGTCGCCGAGAAATACGCCCGGCCATATCCACCCGATGCGAATACCGTCATGTGGGCCTGGAAACGGTGCAATGTGCCATCGTCCAAGTTCCACGCCAGGACGCCTTGGCATACGCCTTCGTCATCCATAATCAAATCGGTTGCGAAGTATTCAACAAAGAATTCAGCGTCGTTCTTCAACGACTGCTGATACAGCGTGTGCAAAATCGCATGCCCTGTACGGTCAGCTGCCGCACAGGCGCGCTGTACTGGCTTCTCGCCAAAGTTAGACATGTGGCCGCCAAAGGGGCGCTGATAAATCTTACCATCGTCGGTTCGAGAGAATGGCACACCGAAGTGCTCAAGCTCATACACAGCAGGTGCAGCTTCGCGGCACATGTATTCGATGGCATCCTGGTCACCCAGCCAGTCGGCACCTTTGACGGTGTCGTACATGTGCCAGATCCAGTTGTCTTCTTCCATGTTACCAAGCGATGCACCGATACCACCTTGGGCGGCAACTGTGTGAGAACGCGTTGGAAAGACTTTGGTGATACAAGCGGTCTTCAAGCCTGCAGCCGCCATGCCTAGTGTCGCGCGGAGACCAGCCCCACCTGCACCGACGACAATGACGTCGTACTTGTGATCAATAATTTCGTATGATTGTGGCATGTATTCGTTAGCTCCCGAACGTCAGCCGGATAACGGCAAAAATAGCACTACCGCCAATAAGGACGACGGCAAATTTCATAAGGATCAATGAGGTGATTTTGGCCGCCTCACCATGAATGTAGTCTTCGATAATGACCTGAAGCCCAAGCTGCGCATGGTGGAACATCGTCAAAATCAACAGAATTAGCAAAAGCGGATTGTAGTGCGTGCCGACCCAGGCCTTAAACGTGGCCAAGTCAGCGCCGACCATATCGACGCCTGAAATAACAAACCAAAGAACCAGCGGCACCAGGGCGATCCCTGACAAACGCTGAACCCAGAAATGATGCGTGCCTTCTTTGTTGGAACCTAAGCCCCGAACCCGGCCGAGTTGCGAACGCATTTCCATGATCAGCCCCCCACCGCGTAGGCGACAATGAATGTCGCAATGGTCAGAACAGAGGCAACAGCAACAACCGCGATTCCCGATGCACGAACGTGTTCAAGTTCAAAACCCCGACCTGCATCCCAAGCTAAATGCCGGATGCCGTTGGACAGGTGAAACCAAAGAGAGAACACGACGCCAAACAAGACGAGACGCCCAAACCATGACCCTAAAATACCCTGCGCCGTGGCGTAAGAATCGGGGCCATATGTCGCAGCCATCAACAAATAGGTCAGCAGAAATGCACCCGCACATAAGACAACGCCGGTGATCCGATGGGTGATCGACAGGATCGAAGTAATCTGAGGGCGGTAAACCTGCAAATGAGGGGAAAGAGGACGATTATGTGCCGTCATTGAAATTCGCCTTTATTATCGAAACGCAGAACTGCGCCATCACAAAAGTATAGCGTCAGTCCTACTCGGCGTCCCCCACCAAGTCAATGTCGCTGGGTGCACCGCAGCAATTTCTGTAACCGCTTACCAACGGCTTATCATAAGACCAAATAGTCCTGTTTTAGCCATTTAAGACGCAGAACTCATGCTATATTCGAATAATCATCGCCAATACATTGTGAACACATAAGAAATTCCTGATGCACAGGATTTAAACCACAACCGCGTGTGCATAGGGTGTGGATAAATTGGGGATAACCTTAGCTCTTTTGCACAAAAAACACGACTTACCCACAACTTTCCAGATAGCAGATGCGGCGGAATCGGCGCACACTTTTGATGTGCGAAAGATGTCATCTGCGTTTTCGTCGGTTTACCGATGTGAGCGCAGTCGAGGGGGCAGCACGGGAACATCTGGACCTATGCCAAGCCTAAGACGTCTATTGAATGTGGGTGTGTCTTTTTCGGAAGTCGCATTCAGTGTCTGCTCTCTGCCCAGGGAAACAGATACGGTATTCGATGGCGATGATGTGTCCCTAACGGAGGGCATGCGCAAGCATGGCTGAAGTTGGGCGTAACGGACGTTGGCCGATCTCTGCCCAGGGTGCGCCTTCGACCGTTGTGTGTACACGGCGTCTTTTGTGCGAACGGAGCCTGGCCGGCTCCAAGAGGCGTTAGGTGTGCCGAACCAGCGGTACGCGGTAGTAGTTTCCCAGGATTGCTGCCCCTGACGCCTCTTTTATTATTTCGGCATCAATACCCAGTAATCGAGATCAAGCACCACGTGCGGCGGGTATTTGCCGTCGTCACCGCGCAAGGGGAAATCTGCGGGCGGATGATCCTTGGCACCAACCGTTCGAAGACGCAGTGCCCCTAAATCGGCGTGCCCATCGATATCTGTCTTGTCCAACACTTCGGACCACGCGAACACCGTGTCCCCCGCAAAGATCGGGTTGGCATGAGCACCTGCGTTGACCGCCAGCACTTTGAACGCATTGCCAAGGCCATTGAACGAAAGCCCGCGCGCCAACGAAATCACATGCCCGCCATACACAAGGCGCTTACCAAACCGTCCCTTGGCTTGTTCATATTGATTGAAGTGAACCTTGGCCGTGTTTTGATACAGTCGCGTCGCCAGCATGTGTTCGGCATTCTCAACCGTCATGCCATCAACATGATCGATTTTTTCACCCACGTCGTAATCATCAAACCGGTGCAGGCTGCCCGCGAGCGTGTTGTCATATTCCGCCATCGAAAGCCCCGTCGGGATTACAAAATCTGAGGGCGCGACGACCGAACTTAATTCGGGCACGACCGCATCGGGGGCCGCACTGGCATGATCGCGTTTATTGACCATGACCCAGCGGACGTAATCGATGACGACATCGTTGTTTTGGTTTTTGGCGATGGAACGCACATAGACAACGCCCGTCTTGCCGTTCGAATTTTCCTTGATGCCGATCACATCTGATGATGTGCGGATCGTATCACCAACATAGACCGGGACGCCGAACACACCCTGGGCGTAACCCAAATTGGCGACAGCGTTTAACGAGATATCCGGCACGGTCTTTCCGAACGCTATATGAAACGCCAAGAAGTCATCAACGGGCTGATCTTTGAAACCAATCCCGCGCGCGAACTCCACCGACGAGGTCGTTGCAAAACGGCTGCCATACAGCCCCGTATAAAGTGCGACATCCCCCGACGTGATTGTCCGCGGTGTCGCGTGGTGCAGTGTTTGACCGGGTGTGAAATCTTCAAAGAAGTTACCCGTCATTGTTTTCGTGGACATGATCTTAGGCACCCTTGTCGTTGATCGCACCGGATAATGCGATCAGGCGTTCGGCCTCGGCGACATGCAGGTTTTCGATCAGTTTTCCATCGACAACCACAACACCTTTGCCGGCCGCAAGGGCCTCGGCATGGGCCGCGATGATGCGTTCAGCCCAGGCGATATCGTCTGCGGATGGCGCGAATACCGTATTTGCAGCATCGATGGTTTTTGGATGGATCAACGTCTTGCCGTCCATGCCCAAATCACGACCCTGCTCGCACGATGCGATGAAACCATCTTCATCGTTCAAATCCATGTACGCCCCATCAAGGATGGAAATCCCAGCGGCACGTGCGGCCAACACACATTTTGATAACGAGAATAAAAATGGTGTGCGGTCCACCGTGTGGCGACTCCGCAGATCCTTGGCGAGGTCATTCAAGCCCATCACCAAACATTCGACGCGCGGATGCGCAGATGCAATTTCGTGTGCGTCCAAGACCCCCTGTGGTGTTTCGATCATGCACCAGATTCCCATTTCGGCAGGCGCCCCGGAGGCATCCATCTTGGCCGATAAATCCAAAACCATTTGCGCGCTATCAACCTTTGGCAACACCAGCGCCGCGCACGGCACTTTTGATATCGCCTCGACGTCATCAATGCCCCAATTGGTGTTAAGCGGATTGATACGCACGGTGATTTCCTTGTTGCCGAAGCCCCCCTCGTTTAACGCGTCGGCGATTTGCGTACGTCCGGCATCTTTGGCATCGGGTGCAACTGAGTCTTCCAAATCCAAAATCAGCGCATCGGCAGGCAGCGTACGACCCTTTTCCAGGGCGCGGGCATTCGAACCCGGCATATACAGGACGGATCGGCGTGGTCGTGCAGTTACATCGGCGTTATCGGTGGTCATCACTTGGTCTCTCCCGCTCAGAATTGTGCAGCGCAACAAACTACTATTCGACTCAAAGGTGTGGCAAGGTCACTTCATGGATATCATTACGATTCAATCGCGCGTGACCTGGGGATATGTCGGCAATGCGATCGCGGTGCCCATTCTGCAAGCACTTGGAACCAACGCATGGGCGGTGAATACGGTTCGACTTAGCCATCATCCGGGGCACGGGACGCCGTGGCGACGCGCCGCCGATACAGATGAATTAAGCGGCCTTTTATCGGGTGCGATCGACAAGGCCGGGCCATCAGTTGGCGTTTTGATGGGATACCTTGGCACGGCGGATCAAGGCCGCGCGGCACTGAGAAGCATAGAAGAACACCAAGCCAGTGGGCACCACATCCCCTTTTATCTTGATCCCGCATTTGGGGATGATCCAGACGGCACCTACGTCGATCACACCATCGTCGAATTTTATCGGGATACCGCCATCCAACATGCCGACGTTGTCATGCCCAACCGATATGAATTGGCGACCCTGTCGGGACACGATGTCGCTTCGGTATCCGATGCCATCGTGGCAGCACGCCTGCTGATTTCATCGGGTTGCAAAAGTGTCATGGCCTCATCCATCCCCGCATCGGGTGATACGTTAGCGAACGTCTTTATCGGTTGCGAAGCCACGTATATGTGCGAATCAAAGCGCATTCCCCTCAGATCAAAAGGTACCGGGGATTTATTAAGCGCGGCGTTTTGTGGATATCATTCGGCCGGACATACCCCAGATGAAAGCCTGGGGCTGGCGTCGGCGATTGTTCAAACAGCGTGTGCCAAGGCATCTGCAGATGACCTGGTCGAACTGGACCTGATTGACCTGCTGGATGAAATTCATAACGGAATCACACCGCATGCCGTTACACAACTGGACTAAAAAAACGCCGCCAAGGTAACCATTGGGCTCCCGGGCGGCGTCTTTGATTTTCGATAAGGAGGTCGCTGCGTTATTCGGCAGCTTTCACCATGTATTGGCCGATCAACGTTTCAGCGATCTGGACCGTATTCAATGCAGCCCCTTTGCGCAGGTTATCCGACACAACCCACATGTTGATGCCGTTTTCAACCGTCGGGTCTTGGCGAATGCGGCTGATGTAGACATCGTCTTCACCCGCACAATCTTTTGGTGTCACATAGCCACCATCAACCCGATCATCCAGAACAGTGATCCCGGGTGCATCACGCAGCGCTTCGCGCGCTTCGTCTTCACTAATCTCTTGTGCGAATTCCAGGTTCACCGATTCGGCATGGCCAACGAATACCGGCACACGCACACACGTCGCATGAACTTTGATTTTCGGATCAAGGATCTTCTTAGTTTCGACGACCATTTTCCACTCTTCTTTGGTGGAGCCGTCATCCATGAATTTATCGATATGCGGGATGCAGTTGAACGAAATCTGCTTGGTAAACTGGTTGGTATGTTCTTGTGGCAACTGGTTCGAATAGACACCCTTGGTCTGGTTATACAACTCGTCCATACCAGCTTTGCCCGCACCCGAAACAGACTGGTAGGTCGATACGATACATCGTTCAATCGTTGCCAAGTCATGCAACGGCTTCATCGCCACGACCATCTGAATGGTCGAACAGTTCGGATTGGCGATAATACCTTTTTTGCTATAGCCCGCGATGGCGTCTGGGTTTACTTCTGGGACGATCAACGGCACGTCCGGGTCCATTCGCCAATGCGATGTGTTGTCGATGACAACAGCACCTGCCTTGGCAGCGATCGGGCTATATTCAGCCGACACCGACGCGCCCGGGGACGACAACACAATGTCCGTGCCCTTAAAATCGAACGTCGCCAAATCTTGGCAGGTCAGATCGTCATCACCAAAGCTGACTTGGCGGCCGACAGAACGGCTGGATGCCAACGCGATAACTTCGCTGACCGGAAAATTCCGCTCGGCCAGAATATCTAAAAGCTCTCGGCCCACATTTCCGGTGGCGCCGACAACGGCAACTTTGTAACCCATTTTTCTTCTCCTCATCGCAGGCCAATGGCCTATTTAATTTTGGCCCGGAAACTTCCAGAAACACCCAGAAAAACACAGTGCCGACCACAAACAATTTCGGCCCGCGGAAGTTCCAGCGGGCCGTTTCATCAAACACGAAAAAGCCGCCCGCTAGTGCAGGGTCTTTGTCTTTTTCGTGGTTGTCGGCGCAAAAAACATTTTGATACCTAATCAAGTCACCGGTTGATCCCGGATCAAATCGAGCGGACCATACCCAGAACCATTTAAATTCGCAAGGATTTCTGTACGTACAACGTAAAAACTCTAAGGGGGAAACATGCTGATCCGCTACCTTGCGCTGATTTTGGGCTGCCAACTGATTGGCGAGACCATCACCGTTGCGACAGATATCCCTGTCCCCGGACCTGTGATCGGCATGGTGATTTTGTTCACAGGCCTATTGATTAAGCGCGGGCTGCCCCATGGATTAGAGATCGCCGGCGGTGGATTGCTCCGGCATTTAGCGCTTTTGTTCGTGCCTGCGGGTGTTGGGGTGATGCTGCATATCCCACGCCTCGCTGATGAATGGTGGCCGATCTTGCTGGCGATTGTGCCGGGCACCCTGATCGCCATCGCGATTACGGCGCTGATCATGCAATGGTTGGGGCGCAACACGATCAGTGACGGGGACCGGGTATGAACCCGCCTGATCTTTCAGAAATCTGGGTGTATCTATCGCAACGCCCACTAACGGGCCTGACCCTCACCCTCGTCGCCTATGCGCTGGGCGATTGGCTATATGAAAAATCGGGGCACTATCCGCTGCTCAACCCCGTACCCATCGCGATTGCGGTGATCGCGGGGGTGCTGTGGGTAACAGGCATCCCCTATCAGGATTATTTCGAAGGGGCCAAGTTCGTGCACTTTTTGCTCGGACCCGCAACCGTAGCACTCGCCATTCCACTGTATCAGCAATTGGATCAACTCAAACGTTCGGGGCCTGCGCTGATCGCAGGGGTTATCATCGGCGCGGCCTGCGCATCGGGGGCCGCTGTCGGGTTTGGTTGGATCGCGGGGGCCAGTGAACAAACACTGATGTCACTCGCGCCTAAATCCGTGACTGCCCCCATCGCCATGGGGATCACGGAACAGCTGGGCGGATTGCCGTCGCTGACCGCCGTCTTGGTTATCCTGACCGGGATCACGGGCGCCGTACTCGGTCCGTTCGTATTGAATTTGGTAAAGATCAAAGACTGGCGCGCTCGCGGCCTCGCCATGGGTGTGGCCGGACACGGCATCGCCACCGCTCGCGCCCTTCAGGTCAACAGCATCGCGGGCGCGTTCGCCGGGATCGCGATGGGCTTGAATGGGTTGGCGACGGCGATCTTGTTGCCGATTATTTTTGGGTTGGTTTTTTAGCGAAACGTGACCTCGCCCTTCCAGATGATCTCGTCACCCTCGGCGAAGACATAACACTTTTGGCCCGTATCACGCTCGCAGTCAGCGATGGTATTCAAGCCCACCGTACCAAACTGGCACATCCCTGTACCCGCTGGACAGAATGAGTGATACGCCGCCGTGCCATCAACGGGGATGACGTAAAATGCAGGGCCCGGGCTGGTTAGATACTTCGTTTTGAAATGATTTTCTAAAGACGCCGAAAGCGTGATAGGCCCAGACCCGTAAAAATCTTCAACCGTCTGACAAGCAACAAGAACGATCAGCGTCACAAAAAGTATAAAGGGCCTCATAGATACAATCTAAGAGGCCCTTTATAACGGAACAAGTTTTATTGGAGAGCGTTTAAGCCGCGAGTTTATCCAACTCATCACACACTTTCTGGCCCATGTCCTCGGTCGACACCAGGGTCGCGCCCTCGGTCATGATGTCGCCGGTGCGGAAGCCCGCATCCAGCACATTGGCGCATGCTTTTTCGATCAGGTCGGCATCGTCGCCCATGTCGAACGAGTAACGCAGGCACATGGCGTAGGACAGGATGGTTGCCAGCGGGTTGGCTTTTTGCTCGCCAGCGATATCGGGTGCGGAGCCGTGTACAGGTTCGTACATGGCCCGGCGGCGGCCGCTTTCGTCTGCAGCCCCCAACGAAGCCGATGGCAACATGCCAAGCGAGCCTGTGCACATGGCGGCGCAATCAGACAAGATATCACCGAACAGATTATCGGTGACGATCACGTCGAACTGTTTGGGCCAGCGCACCAGCTGCATGGCGCAGTTATCGGCATACATGTGATGCAGTTCGACGTCGGGGTAATCGGCCGCAACCTCGGTCGCGATTTGACGCCAGAACACGCCGACTTCCATGACGTTGGCTTTTTCGACCGAGTGCAATTTCTTGGAGCGTTTTTGTGCCAGCTCAAATGCCGCACGGACGACGCGCTCAATTTCATCGTGGGTATAGGACGTGGTATCGATGACGCGCTCTTGACCCTTATACGTATCTTTGCCCTTGGGCTCACCAAAATACGTGCCCGCCGTCAGTTCGCGAACGATCATGATGTCCAAGCCAGAGACCACGTCTTCTTTGAGCGACGAGGCTTCGGCCAATGCCGGCATGCACGTTGCCGGACGCAAGTTGGCGAACAAATCCATTTCCTTGCGGAGCTTCAACAACCCTGCTTCGGGGCGCGCATCGCGTGCGACGTTATCCCACTGCGGGCCACCGACGGCACCCAGCATCACGGCATCAACGGCCATGGCTTTTTCGAGAGTTTCATCAGCGAGCGATGATTTGTGCACCTCGTACGCGGCACCGCCGACCAGGTCTTCTTGGACATCAAACGACACATGACGGCGCTTATCCATCCAACCGATGACACGGTTGACCTCTGCCATCACCTCGGGACCGATCCCATCACCAGGAAGCATCAGGAGTTTTTTATTGGCAGCCATGTGTTCGTTTCCTCTTTCTATACTTAACTTTGTCGTCATCCTCGCAAAAGCGGGGATCCATTTTACCGTCGGGCTGGGCCCCCGCCTTCGCGGGGGTGACGGTTGTTTTTAAACAGCCGTCGTCTGTGCCATCCAAGGCGTGGACTGTTCGCGCTCGCTTTCGAAGCTGTCGATTTTGTCGCCATTGGTCATCGTCAGACCCACGTCATCCAAACCTTCGAGCAGGCATTTCTTTTTAAACGGATCGATTTCAAACGACACCGAGCCGCCGTCGGGACCTGTAATCGTTTGCGCTTCGAGATCAATCGTCAGCTTGGCGTTGGCACCACGCTCGGCATCGTCCATGACCTTTTCCCAATCTTCTTTGGGTAACGCGATCGGCAGGATGCCGTTTTTGAAGCAGTTGTTATAAAAGATGTCGGCGAAGCTGGGCGCGATCACGCACTTGATGCCAAAATCCAACAACGCCCACGGCGCATGTTCACGTGAAGAACCGCAACCAAAGTTTTCATCGGCGACCAGAACTTCGGCGTTGCGATACGCAGGTTGGTTGAGGACGAAATCCGGGTTTTCATTACCCTGGTCATCGTAGCGCATTTCAGAAAACAGGTGTTTACCAAGGCCCGTGCGCGCAATCGTTTTCAGATACTGCTTGGCAATAATCATGTCGGTATCGACATTGATCATGTTCATCGGCGCAGCCACGCTCGTCAGTGTATCGAATTTATCCATATCGCATTTCCTCCGTTAATCGTTGGCCGTTGGTTGCTGTTCCCCTGCGAGAACGGCACCCGGTAATATGTTGATCGCCGGGGCCAGTGGGCATGACCATTTCGGCGAATAGGCGCACGATGGATTGTACGCAAAGTTAAAATCTAAAACGAGGCGTCTGTCATCAAGGCTTCCAAGGTCGGCCCCTTTGATGCTGTCCAAAAGATACCGTCCACCACCGTACGTGGTTTCGCCGTTGGTCGCATCACCGAACGGCAGGAACAAACCGCCGCCGTAGCCATTAATCCAATAGATCGTCAGCTCGCCGCCCAGTTTTTTCGCAAGACCCACGGTCTCGAGGACGGGTTCGATAATCAGTGATCCATCGTCCATCAATTCGATGGCTTCGGGGGTGCGATTTTCGGGTGTCTTGGTTTCGACCAGGAAACGATAGTCTTGGTCATAATCAAAATATGACAACGCCTTAAAGGACGCCTGCCCGTCAGCATTCAGTGGTGACATCGCATGCGTTTTCATCAAGTCATCGCGAACATTGCGCCAGCCGCCCCACGCCTGAACGGCATGGTTGGGCACGCTACGAATGCCCGCATACATTTCTGATACCCGCCGACGCCAGTCAGCGAGCGCATGCGGATCAATGACTTTTGATGTCGCCTGATCCATCAGTCGAAATCGCGTACATCCGCGATGTGACCCGAAACAGCGGCTGCCGCTGCCATACCTGGACTGACCAAATGCGTGCGGCTTTTCGGGCCTTGGCGGCCTTTGAAGTTCCGGTTTGATGTGGATGCCGAACGCTCACCCGGCTCCAGCTTATCGGCGTTCATCGCCAAACACATGGAACATCCTGGCTCGCGCCATTCCCAACCGGCTTCGATCAGAATCTTATCCAGGCCTTCTTCTTCGGCTTGTTCTTTGACCAAGCCCGACCCCGGTACCATCAATGCCTGCACGTGATCGGCAACTTTGCGACCTTTTGAGACGGCCGCCACCGCACGGATATCTTCGATCCGACCGTTGGTGCATGAGCCGACAAAGACCTTGTCGATCTTGATGTCGGTCATTTTCATACCGGGTGTGAGGCCCATGTATTCAAGCGCCATTTTGACTGATTCTTGTTTCCCAGGACTATCGAAATCTTCCGGTGCTGGCACGGTATCCGTGACGGAAACAACGTCTTCCGGGCTGTTGCCCCAGGTGACTTGCGGGACGATGTCTGAAACGTCGAGTTCGACTTCTTTGTCGTAAAAGGCATCGGCGTCAGACGGCAGCGTTTTCCAGTAATTGACGGCAGCTTCCCATGCAGCACCCTTTGGTGCCATCGGACGGCCCTTCATATACTCAAAGGTTTTTTCGTCAGGTGCGATCAGGCCAGCGCGTGCGCCGCCTTCGATGGTCATGTTGCAGACCGTCATGCGGCCTTCCATCGACAGATCACGAATGGCCTGACCTGCAAATTCGATGACGTATCCGGTACCGCCTGCGGTGCCAATCTTGCCGATAATGGCCAGGATCAAATCCTTGGCCGTGCAGCCATTTGGCAACGCGCCGTTGACGGTAACGCGCATATTTTTCAGCGGGCTTTGCAGCAATGTCTGCGTTGCCAGCACGTGCTCAACCTCGGACGTGCCGATGCCGAATGCCAACGCGCCAAACGCACCGTGGGTCGCTGTGTGACTATCGCCGCACACCACCGTGGTGCCGGGCAACGTGAAGCCCTGCTCGGGGCCGATGATATGGACGATCCCCTGGCGGACATCATTCACATCAAACAACGGCACACCAAATGCAGCGCAGTTGGATTGCAGGGTTTCGATCTGGATTCGGCTTTCGTCATCTTCGATGACAGCGCTACGATCCGTGGTGGAGACGTTGTGATCCGGCACAGCCAAGGTCAGTTCAGGACGGCGGACCTTGCGGCCAGCCATACGAAGACCCTCAAACGCCTGCGGACTGGTGACTTCGTGGACAAGGTGCCGATCAATGTAAATCAGGCATGTCCCGTCGTCTTGAACGTTCACCAGGTGACTATCCCAAATTTTATCAAACAGCGTCTTTGCCATTGTGTCCTCCAGATTTGTAATGCCCGCAGCAGTTAAGCCCGCCGCTTGAGATCATTATTGTGCACATTGTCGCATAACAACCACGATGCTTTACAGCGGATCGTGGTTACCGACGAATGTTGGTCGCATACAGGTGCCTTCGCCTTTCGGCAAAGCAGGCCCCTTTGCCTTGCAGCAAAGTGGGCCTGTTCGCTTTGACTTAGTCTTTGGCTTTAGCAGCTTTTGCTTCGCGCGTCTTGGCATCGCGTGCACGCTTTTCTTCTTGAGCGATACGCTTTTCCTCGGCGGTCAATTTCGCAGAGAAACCATCAGTTTTCTCGGCGATACGTGCCGACTTACCTTGGCGACCGCGCAGGTAATAAAGCTTCGCACGGCGAACATCACCGCGGCGCACCACATCGATGCTATCGATGTTTGGCGAATACAGCGGGAATACACGTTCCACACCTTCACCATATGATATTTTGCGAACCGTGAATGCTTCGTTCAGGCCGCTGCCGTTTTTGGCGATGCAGACACCTTCAAAAGCCTGGACCCGCTCACGCGTGCCTTCAACAACCTTCACGTTCACACGCACGGTATCACCTGAGGCGAAATCGGGCATTGCGCGTTCAGCGGTCAGACGCTCCATCTCTTCTTTGTCGAGTTGCTCAATCGTATTCATGGCTTGTTTTCCTTCTTGCCTTAAATATTGCCGCGCTGATGCCGGTCCCACAAGTCGGGGCGACGTTGGCGCGTAATTTCTTCGGCTTGGCTGTTGCGCCAAACCTTTACGTTTTCATGATGACCAGAAAGCAGCACATCTGGCACATCCATCCCGCGCCACGTGCGCGGTCGTGTGTACTGTGGATATTCGAGAAGACCGGACTCGAAGCTTTCTTCTTCCAAAGAGGCCTCGGCGCCGATGACACCAGGAAGCAACCGAACACAGGCATCGATCAGTGTCATCGCCGGAAGTTCCCCACCGGATAAAACATAATCGCCAAGCGACACTTCTTCGCCTGGATAAGCCTCCATCACACGCTGATCGATCCCTTCGAACCGACCACATACCGTGATGATGCCAGGGCCCGCTGCCAGCGTTTTAACTTGGGCTTGCTGTAGCGGCGTCCCACGCGGCGTCACGTAAACGACTTGCAGATCCGGATCAGCGGTCTGGGCACTTTCGATGGCGCGGCCGACAACGTCGGGACGCATCACCATGCCTGGACCACCACCAAACGGCAGATCATCAACACTGGCGTGTTTGTCTTCGGCGAACGCACGGATATCGATGGCATCAATAGACCATAGGCCACGATCCAAGGCCTGCCCCAATAAGGACACGCCAAGCGGTCCCGGAAACATGTCCGGGAAAATCGTTAGCACACGTGCGCGCCACATCGATGTCATTCCGCTATCCATTACGTCGTTTGTTCCTGTTCGTCCTTCAATTCGGGATCCGGTGGATCAAACAATCCATCCGGCGGATCAATGATGACCTTGCCATTGGTGACATCAATTTCTGGGACAACGGCCTTGGTAAAAGGCACCATCAAATTCCCATCTATTTCCATCACCGGGCCGGCCCCGAAATCGTACAACCCTTTTACTTTGCCAAGACTTTCGCCCGTTGTTGTTTCCGCCTGTAGTCCGATCAAATCCGCGTCGTAAAACTCGTCTTCATCGGCTGGCGGCAACTGGCTGCGATCCACGAACAATTCGGTTCGTTTCAACGCCTCGGCTGCATTACGGTCATCGATCCCGTCGATCCGTGCCAACACCACACCCTTATTTGTTCCCGTGACCCGAACGAAATATTGGGTCTTTCCTTCCCTGTCGAATAACGGCCCATAGGCCGCGACATCCGTGGGATCGTCGGTGAAGCTTTTGATACGAACTTCGCCTTTGATACCCCTGACCCCGACAATAATGCCAAGGCGAACAGGATCGGTAAGGTTGTGCGATGGCATAACCGAACTCAGGCCGATCAGCCCTCCTTCTTCTCTTCTTCAGCTGGCGCTTCTTCTGCAGCAGCTTCTTCGGCTGGTGCTTCTTCAGCAGCGGCTTCTTCGGCTGGCGCTTCTTCTTCAGCAGGTGCAGCAGCGGCCTCGGCAGCAGCTTCTTCAGCAGCTTTGCGCTTCTCTTCTTGCTCGACCTTACGCTCTTGCGCTTTGGCTTTCGGCAAATGCTTTTTGGTTTGTTCGTGGATCACTGGTGCTTCGCCCATGTCGGCAGCGGCCAGGAATTTAGCAACACGATCTGATGGCTTGGCGCCTACGCCCATCCAATACTTGATCCGGTCACCATCCAACTTGATACGGTCCGGATGGTCTTTGGCGACCATCGGGTTGTAAGAACCGACGCGTTCGATGAAACGGCCGTCACGTGCACGACGGGAATCCGCCACGACGATACGGTAGTAAGGGCGTTTTTTGGCACCGCCACGTGATAGTCTGATCTTTAGTGACATTTAGTTTCGAGTCCTCTTCAGTGATTCAGTGTATTCGGTTAAACATTCAACAACGCCCAGAAATTCCATGGGCGCCATTATCTCATTCCGGGTGGCATGCCACCCATCGGCGGAAGGCCACCACCGGGCAGGCCACGTAACATGCCCTTTTTACCCATCTTTCCGGCCTTCTTCATAAACTGTGACATTTGTTTGTACTGTTTCAGCACCCGGTTCACTTCTGGAACCGTGGTGCCTGATCCTGCAGCGATCCTGCGGCGGCGCGAGCCGTTGAGCAGTTTCGGATTGCGGCGTTCTTTTGGTGTCATCGAGCGGATGATCGCTTCTTGGTGGGCGATCGTCTTTTCGTCCACGTTGGCACCAGCCATCTGCTGTTTGATGTTCTTGGCGCCGGGCAACATGCCCAAAAGACCGTCTAGGCTGCCCATCTTGCGGATTTGGCCAAACTGGGCCGCCATGTCTTCGAGGGTGAATTCCCCCTTCATCATTTTCTTGGCGAGCTTCTCGGCATCTTCTTCATCGACAAGCTCTTGGGCTTTTTCGACCAGGCCGACGATGTCGCCCATGCCCAGGATCGAACCCGCAATACGCTGCGCATCGAATGCATCCAGCGCGTCCATTTTTTCGCCCGTCCCCAGCAGCTTGATCGGCTTACCGGTCACTGAGCGCATGGACAGCGCCGCACCACCGCGGGCATCACCATCAACCCGGGTCAGCACGATACCTGTGATGCCGACTTTTTCGTCGAACTCGCGGGCCAGATTAACGGCGTCCTGACCGGTCATCGCGTCGACGACCAGCAGCGTTTCAGCCGGGTTAGCGATGTCACGGACCTGTTGGACTTCTTGCATCAGTTCCAGATCGATATGCAGGCGACCGGCGGTATCCAAGATAACAAAGTCATAACCCTCGGTCCGTGAGACGGCCATGGCGCGCTTGGCAATCGCGGCGGGCTTTTCGCCCATCAGCGGCGGCAGCACGTTGACTTCGGTTTGTTTGCCCAATTGCAGCAACTGTTGTTGCGCGGCCGGGCGATGTACGTCCAACGACGCCATCAAAACTTTTTTCTTTTCCCGCGTGCTCAGGCGCAGGCCAATTTTCGCAGACGTCGTGGTTTTACCCGAACCCTGCAGACCGACCATCAAGATCGCGGCGGGCGGGTTGGCATCGACGCGAAGTGGCTCGGGCGTATCGCCGCCCAGCATCTCAACCAAATGGTCATGGACAACTTTGACGACCTGCTGGCCGGGCTGGACCGAGCGCAGGACTTCTTGGCCGACGGCCTTGTCGCGCACGCCTTCGATGAACTCTTTAACAACAGGAAGGGCGACATCGGCTTCGAGCAGGGCAACACGGATTTCGCGCAACGCCGCATCGACGTCCGCTTCCTTTAACGCGCCCCGTTTTTTGAGGCTGTCAAAGATGTCTCCAAGTTTGCCTTGCAGGCCTTCAAACATTCGCTTTTCCTTTATTCAGTCTCAAATTCGCCAAGCCAATAGGAAATCGCGCCAGTGTGCGAAACTCGCATATTGGCGGCGCCCCTCGAGGCGTGGGTTCATCAATACCCTGAAAACGAGCGCAAAATATGGATTTCAGCGTGCGAAGTCAAGTGTTTCAACGTCTTGACCCACTCCGTCCCCCGTCGCAGTTTCGCATATGGATTTGAACCAACTCAGCAGCGCAGTATCAGCGCATGGCCTGATCATCCGTGGCGGGTTTCATCCGGGGCCTGATGATCATGTTCCGACGGGCACAAAGACGCTTATTTTGATTGGCAATGCGGGCCCAGACATGTGGCGTGCATTCTCAAACGCCATGCCCGATGATCCCAATCCCATGAATACGTGGTCCAAGGCGATCATCGACGCGATTGCCGCCGACGTTGGCGCAGATGCCGCCTATCCGTTCGCGGGGCCACCCTATTATCCGTTTCAGCGCTGGGCGATGAAGGCTGACACGGTCTTTGCGTCCCCCATCGGGCCGTTGATCCATCCCACCTATGGCATGTGGCACGCGTACCGCGGCGCGTTGTTATTTACAGAAACCATCAATCTGCCAGATGTGCCAAGCACAAGCTCACCCTGCGATACGTGTATCGATAAGCCATGCCTGAGCACCTGCCCTGTCGCAGCGTTCAGCGCCGATGGATACGATGTGCCTACATGCCGAACCCATATCGGGTCGGACGAAGGCTTTGATTGCCTGGAAAACGGGTGCCTTGCGCGGCGCGCCTGCCCCATCGGTCAGGACTATATATATGAGCCCGCGCAGGCCGCATTTCATATGATGCACTTTTTGGACCCGAAATAACTCCTAAAATAGCTAAGTTATTGTTTTTATTGACGTATTATGAATATGGGTTTGTTCCGCAAAAATCGCCTTATATTTCACGTATAATTACTGTGTTTTGTCCTATTCTCCGAATATTTCCATAGATACTGGTGATATTACGTGCGGTGCGTGCCAGAAGCGGGCTTACCCCTCAGTTTGTCATTCCGGCGAAAGCCGGGACCCATCTCTACATCAAATCCTCATGGGTCCCGGGTCGCGCTTCGCTTGCCCGGGATGACAAGAATATTTAAAGGATTCCCCCTCACCTAACTTCTCCCCCTAAAGGGGGAGAGGAATGAGATCGAGTCACGCGAATACAGGGTCCCTATCCCCTACGCAGTGGGGGAGAGGACAGGTGAGGGGGAAAACCTATGGACTTCATAGGGGTTTCGGAACTATGTAATGCGCCATGAACATAATGAATACGGGACTGCCATTCAAAAAGATGCACGGGCTCGGCAATGATTTTGTCGTGATCGATGCGCGTGAGCACGACATCACATTTGATGATGCCGCGGCAAAGCGTATTGCCGACCGCCGCACAGGGGTCGGCTGCGATCAATTCATTGTTCTGGAACCCGCAAAATCCGACGGTGCGGATGTGTTTATGCGCATCAGAAATCAGGACGGCGGCGAGGTCGGTGCCTGCGGTAACGCGACGCGGTGCATCGCCGATCAGATCATGAACGAAATGACGTCGGATAGTGCCGTGATCGAAACCTTGGCCGGGCACCTTAAAACATGGCGTGCCGACAACGGTCTGGTCAGTGTCGATATGGGGCCCGTGCATACGGATTGGCAATCGATCCCGCTCTCACGGGAAATGGATACGCTGAAATTAGATTTGAACGTCGGGGCATTAAAAACGCCTGCCGCTGTGAACGTCGGCAATCCGCATTGCAGTTTCTTTGTCGAAGACGCCGAGCACACGGTGATCGAAAAAATCGGTCCCGAGGTCGAAAAGCATCCGCTGTTTCCCGAACGCACCAACGTACAAATCATCCAGGTGTTGTCGGAAAAACGCATCCGCGTCCGGGTTTGGGAGCGCGGCGTCGGCATGACGCAGGCCAGCGGTTCGAGCGCGTGCGCCACCGCGGTCAACGCGCATCGCCGGGGACGCACGGGCCCAAAAGTCGAAGTCGTCTTGGATGGTGGTATTTTGATTGTCGAACACACGGCCGACAATCGCGTCATTCAAACCGGCGCGTTCGCCACCAGTTTCGAAGGCGTGTTGGACGATGACTTGTTAAGAGGGGGCGCATAACCATGTCTGCACCCGCCTCCGCACCCGAAGTCATCACCATGGGATGCCGTCTGAACACGTTTGAGAGCGAAGTCATCCGCGACCACGCGACGCAAGCGGGCCTGCATGATGCGATCATTTTGAACACCTGCGCCGTGACCGCCGAGGCCGAGCGCCAGGCCCGCCAAACCATTCGCCAGATGCGCAAACGCAATCCGGACAAACGCATTATCGTGACAGGCTGTGCGGCGCAACTTGATCCTGCCAAGTTTGCAGCCATGCCCGAAGTCGACGACGTCATCGGCAACGATGAAAAAATGAAGGCCGAGACCTTTGCGGCACTCCATGGCGATGCGCAAATCCAGGTCGCTGACATCATGATGGTGCGCGACACGGCGGCGCATTTGGTGCGCGGTTTTGATGGCCGCACGCGCGCGTTTGTTCAGGTCCAGCAGGGCTGCGATCACCGCTGCACGTTTTGCATCATTCCGTTTGCACGGGGCAACAACCGCTCGGTCCCGCTGGGGGCCATCGTCGATCAAACCCGTGCCCTGGTGTCTGAGGGCTACCGCGAAGTCGTGCTGACGGGTGTCGATATCTGTTCCTATGGCAGCGACCTGCCCGGCCAACCGCGCCTGGGCGATATTGTCCGCCGCCTGTTGAAACAGGTCCCGGAACTTGAACGCCTACGCCTCAGTTCACTCGACCCCGCCGCGATGGACGATGGTTTGTTCGATGCGTTTCGTGATGAAGAACGACTGATGCCGCATGTGCATCTCAGCCTGCAGGCCATGGACGACATGGTATTGAAACGGATGAAGCGCCGCCATCTTCGCGAAGATGCGTTCCGTGTGGTGGAGCGTATTCGCGCCGCCCGCCCCGGCGTCGTGTTTGGCGCAGACTTCATCACCGGGTTCCCGACCGAAACCGAAGAGATGTTTGAAAACACATTGTCGTCTGTCCGCGATCTGGGCCTGACGCATTTACATGTGTTCCCGTATTCAGAACGCGACGGCACGCCCGCCGCCAAGATGCCTGCCGTTGATCACGCGGTGCGCAAAGACCGCGCGCGCAGATTACGTGCCGCAGGCGATGCGGCATTAGAGGCATATAAGTCCGCGATGAATGGTCAGAACGTACGCGTGCTGATCGAAAAAGGAGATCACGGCCTGACCGATCATTACGTCGCCGCCAGCGTTGAAGGTGGTGCGGCTGCAGGTGCCATCATCGAAGGCCGCGTAATTTCTATCGACGGCCCTAAATTAATGGTGCGCCCCGCAGCATGAGTGACGACACAAAAACGGGTTGGCTGGGACGACTGCGCGCGGGCCTGGGCAAATCCACCGAAAAAATCACCGGGTCGATCACAGGGCTGTTTACGTCGCGGAAACTCGACCAGGCTGCCATTGATGAACTCGAAGAAGTCCTGATCACCGCCGACATGGGGGTCACGACAGCCGCTAAGTTGGTCACCAACATTTCAAAAACGCGGTTCGACAAAGAAGTCACCGACGATGAAATCCGAAACGCGCTGGCCGAAGAGATCACCGCGATCTTGGAACCCGTCGCGCAACCGTTGACGCTTGATCCATCCATTAAGCCCTACATCATTTTGGTCGCGGGTGTGAACGGGTCGGGCAAGACGACGACCATCGGCAAACTCGCCAATCAATTCAAATCGGACGGCAAATCCGTCATGCTGGTCGCGGGTGATACGTTCCGCGCTGCCGCCGTCGAACAGCTACAAATTTGGGGCGAACGGTCCGGGTGCGATGTGGTCGCAGGCAATCATGGTGCCGATGCTGCGGGGCTCGCGTTCGGTGCGATTGAACAGGCCAAGGCTGCGGGCACAGATGTTGTCCTCATCGATACCGCCGGGCGCCTGCAAAACCGCGAAGACCTGATGGAAGAATTGAAAAAGGTCGTTCGGGTGATCAAAAAGCTCGACGATACCGCGCCGCATACCACGCTATTGGTGATGGACAGTACCGTTGGGCAAAACGCCCACAGCCAGGTTGAGACGTTTAAGAACATGGTCGCCATCAACGGATTGGTGATGACCAAGTTGGATGGCTCCGCGCGCGGTGGCGTCGTGGTCGGCCTGGCCGAAAAATTCGGTCTCCCCGTTCATGCCATCGGCGTTGGTGAAGGAATCGATGATCTCCGCCCGTTCGATGCCCGCGATTTTTCACGGGCGTTGATGGGTTTAGGTGACTAACTCAACCCGCCACCCTGAACTTGTTTGAGTCTATTAAACCTATCGTCATCCCCCATTCTTTTTCTCGTTATCCCCGCTCTTTTTCTCATCATTCCCACTCATATTCTCGTCATCCCCACTCATATTCTCGTCATCCCCGCGTAGGCGGGGATCCAGGTTTCGGGCATCACAGATTTTCTGGATTCCCGCCTGCGCGGGAATGACGGCGGTTTTTAAAGTTCATAGATGCCTCAACCAATAAAGCGTTGGATCAAGCTCGCGCCCGCAAAAGCGGATGTTCTGCATGACAAAGAATTCTGATGCGTGTGCTTATTTTCTCCCGTGCGCTGATGGGCTTCGAAAGCTAGTCTTTCGGACCGAACCGAATTTTGATGTTCTAAGAGGAGATAAATCAATGATCCACGAGTTACGAATCTACCACTGCGCGCCCGGCCGTATGCCAGCCATTCAAAAGCGTTTCGCCGAGGTCACGCTGGGTATTTGGGAGCGCTACGGCATCCGCCAGATTGGCTTTTGGACCGTAGAGATCGGCGACAACAATCACGACCTTTATTACCTTCTCGAATGGGAATCCCTGGCCGAGCGCGAAGAAAAATGGGCGGCATTTCAAGCCGACCCGGAATGGATCGAAAAGCGTGCGGCATCAGAAGAAGATGGTCCGATCCTGACGCATTTCTCCAACCTCATATTGAAGCCCACCGCATTTTCTAAAATGCAGTGATGTGGATTAGACACCCCCTCACCTAGCCTCCCCCCCAAAGTGGGGAGAGGGATTAGAAAGAGAAAACTGAATGCGAGCGCCCCTCTCCCTCATGAAATGGGGGAGAGGACAGGTGAGGGGGATACCCTTCAGCAACTTCACAGCCCCCCCTTCCCCTCGGATGATACGTAGACCCGATGCGGCTATCCCACCTACTAAGGGGATTGCAGTGCATCTATGCTCAGTTCTTTATTATTGGCCATGAATCCGGCCTTCATGCCTTTCACGTTGAAAGCATTTGAATATCAATAAGTATCGGGGCCAACCAATGACAACAGTGAAACAAGAAGGCACAAAAAAGGTGCTATTGGCGACCTACGCCATTATCGGTCTTCTTGTTTTCTCGGCAGCACAAACCGCCATTGTCGGATATTTGAACGATAAGCACTTCGGCGCGATTGACCTTGCCTGGAGCGACCTGAGCAGCCGACACCAAACCAAACTTCGCTTGATTTCAGACATCCGCGCTGACATTGGATACGGCGGTATTATCCATGACTTTAAAAACCTGGTTATTCGCGGCGATAGAGAACTCTACGACAATCTCATTGATAACTTTAAACAGATCAAAGCCAACGTTCATTCGTATCGGGAGTTTGTCGACACACAAAGCGAAAGCGAAGCCCTGGATGATCTCGCCAAGATTTTGGAGCGATATGAGCAACTAACCACAACCGTCTTGGACTATAAAAGCGAAGGCATGTCCGTCGAGAACGTTGATAACCTGGTTAAGGTCAATGACCGCCCCGCGCTCATTGCCCTGAATGCCTTGGAAGAAGCGGTGACAGACGGGTTTGACGGGGCCCTGGATCGCGTTCAAGACGAAGTGTCATCTGGACAAACGACGGCCGCTTTCGGCTTTGTCTTATAGATGATCCCGCTTTTTGCGGCTTTGGCAGCGGTTGGATTCCTGAAAGTCTTCCTCAGCGAAATTAAGCGACGCTCAAAAGCAGAAGTTAAAGCATTGGCCGCTGTGGATGCGCTTGAAAAAACAAAGACCGATTTAGCGGATATGGCCGAGGCACAAACATCGCTGCGCGTCGCCGCCGAGTCAGGTGAAAAAACCAAGGCGCAATTCCTTGCATCAATGAGCCATGAAATTCGCACCCCATTGAATGCCGTTATCGGATTGACCGAGTTGGTGCTGAAAACAGATTTAACGGATTACCAAAAACAGTACCTCTCGAAAGTCTCCATCGCGGGTCGGAACCTTTTGAGTTTGATCAACGACATCTTGGACTTTTCCAAAATCGAAGCTGGCAAGCTTCAGATCGAAAATATTGAATTCGAATTGGACCCCGTTCTCGAAAACGTCTCCGTCGTGATCAGCACCAAGGCTGATGAAAATGGCAACGAGTTTATCATTAGCGTCGACCGCGCGATTCCAAATCTATTGCTGGGGGACCCGCTTCGTATTGGGCAGGTTCTGATAAATCTTGCGGGCAACGCTGCGAAATTCACGGAAAACGGCGAAATCATCGTCGACATCTCTTTGATCGAAGACGACGGCACTTGGCTTGCGGCATCCGTCGAAGATAACGGCGCCGGGATGACTGAAGAGCAAGTCTCCAAGTTGTTTAAACCCTTCGTGCAGGCAGACCAATCGGTGACACGAACGCACGGTGGCACCGGGCTCGGATTGAGTATCTCGCAACAACTTGTCGAAGCCATGGGCGGCACGATGGGCGTCGAGAGCGAGCAAGGTGTCGGCTCTAAGTTCTCATTCAAAATCCCCATTACCTATGCAGAAAATGCGGAGAGACGGGATGTGTTTGAAGGCGTCGACCCGCGGACAATTCGAATTTTGGTTGTTGATGACAATGAGACGATCTGTGAGACGTTGAAGTTGGCCTTGCAGAAACTCCGGTTCAATGTCGACACAGCAACGTCGGGTGAAGACGCGGTTGAAATGTACAAGACGGCTTTATCCGCACGCCCCTACAACGCCCTGCTGATCGATTGGAAGATGGACGGCATGGACGGCGTAGAGACAATCCGGCAGATCCGTGTATTGGAAGAACATACCGTCAACGCACCAGCCATCAGCATGATATCGGCATCGGACATGAACGACATAAAAGATCAACTCACAGATCTTGATGTTCAATACACGTTACAAAAACCCATAAACACGTCGTTTCTTGTCGATGCCCTGATGGTCATCTTTAATTCTACGACAGATCGACGCCCTGTTCGGGCTTCAAAAATCATCGAGAGCGAAGACACCAAAAGCCTGAACGGTGCGCGCATTCTGCTCGCTGAAGATAATGAACTTAATCAAATGGTTGCCCTTGGCATTCTTGAACACCTTGGATGCACCGTCGACGTTGCAGAAAACGGCCAAGAAACCATTGATAAATTGCGCGACAAGCCATCCGATTATTACGCGATTGTGCTTATGGACATTCAGATGCCGGTGATGGATGGGCTAAGTGCGACCCGTGCCATCCGCGCGGAATTAAATATGACGGATATTCCAATCGTTGCCATGACCGCGCATGCGCTCGATGAAGAGCGCCAACGCTGCGTCGATGCTGGCATGAATGATCACATCAGCAAGCCCATCGACGCCCGTGATGTGAAAATGAAAATCATCAAATGGGTCGGGGCCAACGTGCAACTGGATGTCGTGGATGAAGCTCCATCATTGGATTCTATGCCAATCCTTGATCCGACTGCTGTGGACGTTTCGGCCGTTGCATCGCGTCTTATGCTGCCAGAGGACATCGTACGTAAGATGCTGCATAAATTTTGTCGTGATTACGCTGATGCGCCCGAGAAATTGAGCCTGCTGATCCAAAATGGAAATTTAAAAGCGGCGCAAAGCCTGGCCCATTCCGTTAAGGGCGTTTCGGGAACGCTTGGCATCGACGATGTCTATCGACTTTTCGGCCGACTTGAGACGGACATTAAAGACGGCACGTTCGATCCCACTGCATGGAGCGAAGAAGAGCTCACGGCAACATTCAGCCAAGTCGTCTCGAACATCGAAACGACAGTCCCGCCGCCCGATTAAGCTGTAAGAAGCTAGCCAAAAACCCTCGTCATCCCCGCGCAGGCGGGGATCTAAGATTCAAGCGTCCACGGTTTTATGGGTTCCCGCCTTCGCGGGAATGACGGGGTTTTATGATTGCGTTAGAAACGCGCATCTCAGCCTGCACTTCGGCTGATGTTAACCGCGCTTAATCTGGTACGATACATGTGTTCATTCCCCACCAACCATCAAGGGTCATCCTCGCGCAAGCGGGAATGACGGGCATTAACCTTCAGCCACTTCCGGATACACAAACAAAGCGGGCGTGCCACCCGTGTGTATGAAGACGACGGGGCCTGCGCCTTTGAATTTACCTGATTGGGCGTAATCAATCAGGCCCGCCATCGCTTTGCCGGTATAGACAGGGTCGAGGAACACACCCTCGGTCCGGGCAACGCGTTTGATTGCATCTGACATGCCCGGCGTCGACACCCCGTATCCGGGGCCGACGTAGGCACCATCGCACCGCACATCGATCACATCTGCCAAATCGGGTCTGCCGACCAACGCACAAATAGCGTCGACAAGTTCGGACACCTTGGCCTGTTGCACATCACCATCGCGGCTGACGCACACACCAATCACATCAATCTCAAGACCAGCGAGCGCCAAGCCCACCAGCAGGCCCGCTTGTGTACCCGCACTGCCCGATGCGTGAACGATTGTCGATGGATGCACATCGGCATCACGGAACTGCGTCGCCATTTCCCAGGCACAATCAACGTAGCCGAGCGAGCCCAACGGATTAGAGCCACCGACCGGGACTTGGTAGACCTTGCGCCCATCTGCAGTCAGATTGTCACAAAGTGCGGTCATCGCGGCGTCCATGTCCGCGCCCAATTCAATGAAATGCGGCTCGGCCCCGAAAAGATGATCCAGGAAAGCGTTGCCGTTGGTTTCGTACAATTCATCGGTGCGCACGCGTTCCAGCACACATGCGCAAGACAAGCCCATCTTGGTCGCGGCGGCCGCTGTTTGGCGCACATGATTGGATTGCGTGCCCCCCGCCGTGACGATGGTATCGGCGCCTTCGGCGATGGCCTGGGCGAGCAGGAATTCCAATTTTCGAACTTTGTTGCCACCCAGCGCAAAGCCCGTGCAATCGTCACGCTTGATCCAGATTTCATGGCCCAAGTCAGCTGACAGATTGGGTAAGTGTTCCAACGGGGTCGGTAAAAACGCGAACCGATGGCGCGGAAATTGATCAAGAATGGCTGACATTACAGCGCCTCCACAGGCATATCGATGGGTCCCTCGGCACGACTATGAACGAACTGATCTACATACGGATCGCCGCTTTCGAGCATCGTATCCGCCGGGCCCTGCCAGATAATCTTACCATCATGCAGCATGGCGACCCGATTCCCCAATCGTTGCGCACCCGCCATATCGCTATCGATGGAAATAGCTGTGCAGCCAATTTCGCGCACCAGGTCCAAAACCAGATCGTTGATCACGTTCGACATGATCGGGTCCAAGCCCGCCGTCGGCTCGTCCAATAACAACAATTCGGGATCATCAAAAATCGCCCGCGCGATGCCTACGCGTTTTTGCATACCCCCCGAAAGTTCCGACGGTGACAGGTCCGCGACATCTGGGTCCAAACCCACCATCATCAATTTATCGATGGCTTGTTCACGCGCTGTTGCCCGGTCGACCTTGCCCTGCTGTACGGGGCGAAATGCGACGTTTTCCCAGGTCGTTAAACTGTCGAACAAACCTGATTTTTGAAACAACATGCCGGAGCGGGCAATGAACGCATCGCGCGATGCGCCCCGGTACTGTGCGGTGTCTTCACCGTTCATCATGATCTGACCGCTGGACGGCGGGATCAATCCCAGGATGCATTTTAACAACAGCGTTTTTCCAGAACCCGACGTGCCGATGAGGACAACCGATTCACCCTCTGCAATTTCAAGGTCGACACCCGTCAGAACAGATTTGTCGCCGAAATGCTTGGTCAGCCCTTTGATGTTCAGATATGGCGCACTCACGATTGCGCCCATGCCGATACATCGGGTGCCTGTGTGATCCAATTGGTTTCACGCTCATACGCACGACCGACACGGTACAGCGTGGCCTCGTCAAATGGGCGTCCGACAAACTGGATGGATGATGGCAGTCCCGATTTCGCAAACCCGCTGGGCACGGCCAATCCTGGTAGGCCCAAAAAATTCACAGGACGCGAACAATGCCCGACCTTGGATAACATAGCCGCCGCCTTGGCATCCGCACCGACATCGGCCGCTGCAATCGTCGGCACATCCATAATCATCATCGGGGTCATCATGACATCGGCAGCGCCGAACACCATCTCGTTGAATTCTGCCAACAACTCGGTCCGAAGATTTAATGCCTGAACATAGCGGCTGGCCGGTGTGGCCAATCCGCCTGCAAAACGACCAAAGGTCTGCACCCCATAATCATCACCGCGGGTTTCCAGCCAGTGTTGGTGCAGGGCTGCCCCTTCGGATGCTGTGATCAGACTTGTCAGTGCATTGGTCACCACAATCCGTTCTGGCAGATCAACATCGACGATGTTGGCACCTGCGGCTTTTAGGACATCGACCGCTGCGGTAAATCGATCCCCAAGCTCTGGGGAAATATCGTCAAAGAAATGCGACGTCGGAATCCCGACCTTCAAACCCTTCACGCCTGTCTCAAGGCCCGCCAGATAATCATCGACAGGGACATTCGCAGAAGACGGATCGTTATCATCATAACCCGCCACCGCGGCC
>ENA-UOXV01001153-UOXV01001153.1-marine-metagenome-genome-assembly--contig:-NODE-1153-length-37490-cov-6.819607_pt1 | contig 37490 bp, 35 predicted proteins | sample MGYA00238165_ERZ766961 | MGnify/ENA primary metagenome ERZ766961 (study PRJEB28924, sample SAMN03173240) | marine metagenome | biome: Marine; feature: Water; material: Subsurface seawater | place: North... | reverse complement strand
GCATATTTCCGACGCCCCTGCCCCTTCCAGCCTTTAGAGTTATCGGCGCGTGGCACGAACTCTCCGCACGCTCTCCGGCCCATACCTGGCTCCGGGAAAGGATGGCCGAACTCTCTACCCGGATGGATGAGCACCCCCTGAAGGACCTAACATTCTAAAGCGGTTCGGATGAATACAGGCGCATCGGTGCGATCTGGCCACCATCCATGTGGCCCTGCTCGATCGCCCTTTGAAAGAGTGACGTCACAAGGTCCGTCATCGGCATATTGCTATTCGTTCTGTTGCCCATATCCTGCGCAATAGACATATCCTTCATCATCATTGATGCATCTGCCGGGTCCGAATAATCCGCATTCACCATGCGTCGTCCATGATCCTGCAATACCGGTGAATCCGCCCAGCCACCTTTCAACGCATCGGCAAGAGCATGTGCATCCATGCCGAAGTTACTGGCGAAGTTCAGCGCTTCTGCAATCGCGCAGATTTCCGCGCCAATGATCAACTGGTTGCAGGCCTTCGTCGCCTGTCCCGACCCTGCGGGCCCCATCAGGGTTATCTGCGTGGCATAATGAGACATCAGGGGTTTAGCGATTTCGAAGGTCTCTCCATCCCCGCCCGCCATCACGATAAGGTCCCCCCGTTCGGCACCGCCCGGACCACCCGAAACGGGCGCATCGATCCAGCTTGTCCCGCATTCCGACTGAAGCTTCGAGGCCCATTCCCGCGTCCTCATCGGGTGGATGGAAGAATGATCGACCAGAATTCTGGCACCCGGCTCAGCGGCAGCGATCCCATCTTCGCCAAAAACAACCTCATTTACCGCATCATCGTCGGACACGCACAACAACACGACATCGCATATTTCTGCGAGCGCTTTGGGGCTGGCTGCCCATTCCGCGCCAGACGCTAATAACACCTGCGCTTTTTCCTGCTTGCGGGCCCAGACTGAGGTAGGCACCCCGCCATCGATCAGATGACCGCACATCGCGCCGCCCATCGTCCCAAGCCCGATAAATCCGACCTTCAATTCCATCATGGCTGCTTCCCGTATTTGGTCCATCAAGGATCTAATTTGCCGCTTTCTTAGGTGAAGGGGAACGCGTAGTTTTGGCTTTAACAACATCGTCCAACCGGATTTGAATTACAGGGGATTAAAATGGCGAAGCTGACACTCGAACAGGCCCAGATCATCGTGACCAAAACGCTCGAAAAAGGCCACGAAATGGGTCTCAATCCCCTCACCGTGGCAGTCGTGGATGATGGCGGCAGCCTGAAGGCTTTTGGCCGTGAAGACGGCCCCGGAGCTGCATTGCGGCCGCAAATTGCCACCGGCAAAGCATATGGTGCCGTAGGTATGGGAATTTCATCACGCAAGATCGGCGACATCGTACTCGACCGACCGCATTTCGGTGTGGCGTTGGCCGCGGCATCCGACGGACGGTTGGTGCCGGTCCCCGGAGGCGTAATTATCAAGAATGGTGACGAAATCGTCGGCGCTGTCGGCGTCAGTGGCGATTCTTCGGATAATGACGAAACCGCCGGCGTGGCCGGTATTGAGGCAGCTGGTCTGACCGCCGCGGTCTGATCCGAAAAGTATGTCCCAGGCAGCAACACTCTCTGATACCGACGTTCTTCGGCGCGACCGGCGCGTTATATCGCTTATCGGAATATCTCACGGGGCGAGCCATTTTTATCAGCTTGCCCTGCCGCCTCTGTTCCTGCTGATCAATGCAGCGGAGGGGTATTCGTTCGTCCAACTCGCCTCACTAACGATGGCGTTCTATATCGCGTCTGCAATATGTCAGCCTTTTTCCGGTTTTCTGGTCGACCGGTTCGGAGCCCGGGTAGTCTTGCTGGCAGGACTAGGGCTTCTCGCGGGCGCGACGACGTTGATGGGCGTGTTTCCCCTGCTGCCTGTAATGCTCGTCCTGTCGGTTTTGGCAGGTATCGGGAACAGTGTGTTTCACCCCTGCGATTACAGCATTATGAACGCAACGATCAGCGAAGGCCGTATGGCCAGAGCTTTCAGCCTCCACATGTTCGGTGGATATGCGGGATATGTGCTGGCCCCGGTGAGTATGATTTTCCTGGGCAATCTTATTGGCTGGCAAGCGGCCATTATTGTCGCCGGTGCAATCGGTCTAATTCTGTTTGCAATCCTCTGGGGCGGCAGCCGGGATTTTCGGGACAGCACGCATGAGCGCGCAGAATCCGGCGCGGCGCAGGAACCCCTTAAGGCAAGCATCAAAACACTTACCAGCGCCCCAGTGCTGATGTGCTGGGTGTTCTTCTTCTTTACGGCAATGGGACAGATGGGACTGATGACCTTCGTGCCGACGTTGATGCACGAAATCTACAGTTTTGACCTTCAGGCAGCCGGTGCTTTCGTCTCGGTGATGATCGGTGCTGTAATGGTGGGCGTTCTCTGCGGTGGATATGTCGGCGATTTCTTCCGAAAGCCCGACCTGATCGTCACCGCCGGCTACACGACCGGGGCCGCGCTTGTTGCGTGCATCTGGCAATTTGATCTCACGACCTGGCAGCTCTACGGCATCTTTGCTGTCATCGGCTTTCTGTACGGGGTCGTCTTCCCATCGCGTGAGCTGCTGATCCGCGCCGCAACGCCCAAAGGTGCAAGCGGGCGCGTGTTCGGATTCGTTTATTCAGGCATGGATTTCGGTGCTGCACTAATCCCCGTCCTCTTCGGTTGGTTTGTCGATACCGGTATTCCCCGGACAGCATTTCTCTGCGTCGCGATTCTCTGGATTCTATCGGTAATCGTCATGCTGATGACCAGCATGGCAACAAAAAAGCAGGCCCTGGCGGCGGCGGAGTAAACAATGCAGGCAGCGGCCCTTGGTGAACGGCGCCGCGATGTGCGGGTTATGGGTGTGGTCGGACTATGCCACTTCTTCAGTCATTTCTATCAACTCGCCCTGCCGCCACTCTTTGTCCTGATCCATCAGACAGAAGGATACAGCTACGAGAGCCTGGCGCTGCTGATCACCATTTTTTATGCGACATCGTTTCTCCTGCAGGTACCTGTCGGGTTTTTTGTCGATAAGTTTGGTGCCAGGCTAATATTGATGGCCGGCATTGCTCTGCTCTCCGCTACGACGGTGCTCTATGGGTTGATCCCGGGATATCCAGCGCTGTTTGCCCTATCGATCGTCGCCGGGGCGGCCAACAGCGTTTTTCACCCAGCAGATTATTCGATCCTGAATGCCTCCGTCACCAAAGCGAGGCTCGGGCGCGCCTTTAGCGTGCATAATCTCGGCGGCTTTGTCGGCTATGCTGCAGCCCCGGTGCTCATGTCGGGCATGGGCGCTTTCTGGGGCTGGAAGACCGCCGTTATCGCGGCCGGCGCTGCCGGATTGATCACGGTCATCATAGCAATCGTTCTCAGTGGCGATTTTCGGGATTCCTCACATAGCCGACGCGACCCGGCCAGACGGCCGGGATTCAAAGCTGATCTGAAGCTTTTGTTCAGCGCGCCTGCCCTTCTCTGCCTGATGTTCTTTGCGTTGCTTGCCGCCGGACAACTGGGGCCCCAGTGGTTCGCCGACAAGGTTTATTACCTGGCCCACGATGTGCCGGTTCTGGTGGGAAATAGTTTCATTTCGGTCTTCGTGATCGGCATTATTGGCGGCGTGATTGCCGGCGGAATTGTCGCGGACCGGGCGCGTGACCATCTCAAACTGCCTTTCATCAGCTTTTTCCTGTCCGGTGTCGGCATGATCCTAATGGGTATCGTTTCACCCGACTCCAGTCTCATATATCCGTTGTTCGTCGCGACCGGGTTTTTGTTCGGCTTTGGTTTTTCGTCACGGGATATGGTGGTCAGTAGTCTCGCGCCGCCGGAATCGAGCGGGAAAGTATTTGGATTTGTCTTTTCCGGGCTTGATATCGGCGCTGCGGGAATCCCGATCGTCTACGGGTACATGATCGGCTCTGATCGCCCGCTCCAGTTATTCTATCTCGCCGGCGCATTGATCATCCTTGCCGGCGTCTCGGTCGTGGTCGCAGGCCGAAGTGCCACCGCACGCGAAGGTATCACACAATGAGCCTGATCGCATGAACGGCATATTCTTCGCCATCATCCTGATCGCCTTTGTGGTGGCAGGATATCGCCAGATAACCTGGGCACCTCCGAGTGTGCCATCAGGGGCTGTTGATGCCCTCTCGCCGATGCAGGCGCTGGCGACTGGAATGGTCGATACAGCAGCAAGTTCGGTGACTCTCGCCATCGGCCTGATCGGAGTCATGGCATTCTTCCTCGGCCTGATGAAGGTGGCCGAAGAAGGCGGCATGCTTAGGGTGATCGCCAAAACGATCCGCCCGTTGATGGTACGCCTGTTTCCTGATGTGCCGGCAAATCACCCTGCCATGGGCGCGATGATCATGAACATGTCGGCGAATGCCCTCGGATTGGGCAACGCGGCAACCCCGTTCGGCATCCGCGCTATGCAGGAATTGGACAAACTGAATCCCTGCAAGGGAACAGCGACAAATTCGATGGCTTTGTTTCTCGCTATCAACACATCCAGCGTAACGCTGTTACCGACCGGCGTGATCGCGCTGCGGGCCGCCGCCGGATCCACCGATCCGGCCGGTATACTGCCGACGACGCTCTTTGCGACAGTTATTTCAACGACAATAGCCATTGCTATGTGCCTTGTATTGCGGCGTCACTGGGCCACGGCTGAAGACGTGACCCCTGCCGAGGATATGGTCTCTCTCGATACCCAGAATGCCGAGGAAGGCGAGGCCCTGCCCGATGAAGCCGACGATTCATATCCCGCCTGGATTTCAGCCGCTGCGCTCCTCACAATCGCCGCCCTTATCCCGATCACGATCCTTTACGGCAAGATTATTTCCCCCTGGATCATTCCCGGGCTGACAGTCGCCCTGCTCGGGTTCGGCGTGGCAAAGAAGGTCCGTGTCTATGAAGCCTTCGTCGAGGGCGCCAAAGACGGCTTTAACGTCGCCATCCGGATTATCCCCTACCTGGTCGCGATCCTGGTTGCCGTCGGGATGTTCAGGTCGTCGGGCGCCCTTGAAGTATTCATTTCGGCAATCGCTCCGCTAACTACGCTTATAGGGATGCCAGCAGAAGCATTGCCCATGGCGCTTTTACGTCCTTTGTCAGGGTCCGGTGCATACGGCGTCCTTGCTTCAATCATCCAGGACCCGAGTATCGGCCCGGATTCTTATGCCGGCTACCTCGTCAGCACCCTGCAGGGGTCAACTGAAACGACATTCTATGTTCTTGCGGTATACTTCGGCGCTGTTCAGATACGGCGCATCCGTTATGCGCTGATAGCCGCCCTTTGCGCAGATGCGGCGGGTATCGCCGCCGCCGTCTTTATCTGTTCAATGCTTTACGGGGGCCTCTGAAAAGAACGGAGCCAACGCTTGCGCCAGCTTTAACGGCTCCGTCCAACACAAAGGAGTACAGGGAGGCATTGGTGGGACAACCAAAACGACTTCCTTTGAGGCGCACTAACTTCACGGCAAGGGAGAGAACCGCGAAGCAACTTCTGAATACGACTTATAGTATTCATGCAAGTAAACCTATCAGCTTTTATTAAATCCCGACAGTTCGACAATATAGACCGATTCGGAACCGATTCGTTCTGGATTACCGTTTATTGACAGTGGATTACGGGATCGGCTCTTTCAGCTAAATTTTCAAAGACGAATCGTTTCTGTCAGGAGAGAACGATATCAAACGTTCCTTTTACAGCCCCTTTTTCCAGCTCTACGGCAGGAATCAAGGCTACCGACGCCGCTTTCTGCGCTGAGGAATTGCCTAGTCTTCGGTAGAGGAAATCTCTGTCATTCTGTGGATGAACTGCCAGATACAGCTGGGAAGTGAACTCTCGCCTGTTGGGCGCCTTTATCTTGTAGTGAATGTGCGGTGTACGGCCCGGATACGAAACCGGCGTGATTGTTCTAAATCTATACTCGCCATTCTTGCTGGTTATCGTTGTCCCGAAACCCTGAAAATTTTCATCGTACCGACTCCTCCTAGCGTCTCCACTATGAAGATAAACGCCATTCGCATCGCATTGCCAGATTTCCAGTATAAATCCCGGATATGGCTTGCCGGCTTTGTTCATAACCCTGCCCATCAAGTGAAAAACCTGACCAGCAGCCGATTTTCCATCTGCACCCAGTTTAACCAGGTCATTGTCGGTATCGAGCGGTAGTTGATCGGGATAAAATGGGCCTTCTGTACCCGATGGGGTTATCACGCGGGTTGCCGCCGAAACCAGGCCCGGCATTAGTATACCGGACACGAGCCCGGCAGAGACCAAAGAGCGGCGACTATATTTTTTCATTCGGGTCTATGCCTGTGGTTTCGTTGAAGTAAAGGATGATCCAGGGTGTTTCTTTGCCTTGATAATGCCACGAACGATCACGGGAAATCCGTCTTATTATTGCATTACATTTAAAATTATTGCCACATAAATGAGACAACGGAATGTGCCTAGCTTATTGATTTAAATGCGTTTTTATTCTTCCCGGTTGACATAAAAAAATAGATGTTTACATATGTTTCAGTCGATGGCGTACATCATTCGACGCGTAAGAGGTGGGAATATGGACGACAAAAAGACCGTTGCAGTACACGTTGTGCTGGGGAGCCTTATTGTTCTCGGACTGATCATGACAAGTGTCACGATGCTCCGCACGCTGGGGGCTATTTAACGCACTGGCACCACGCAGGTTAGCCATTCGTAAATCATTTAGGCCGACATTCTGAGGATCGGGAATATCCCACCCGACAACCCGTTTTGCCCTACGTGGTTCATCGATGGCCGAAGTAAAATTCGACGATATAAGACTGTTTTTGTGTGACCCGCGCGTTCAGGTTCGCAGCAGTGTGCGTATGGCCCTGAATGATGCCGGAATGAAAAACGGCAATATCTGGGAAGGCGGAGACCTCGAAGCAATTACGGATTCGGTTTCAGACCCGAATGGACCCGATATTGTAATCTGCGATGTCACTGAGAATACGGATGATGCCTGTCAGATATTCTCGGCCATACGGCACAACGAACTCGGCACCAACCCATTCATCTGCATCATCGGCGTTGCCTGGTCTCCCAAGCAAGCTCTGGTGAACAAAGTAATGGGGTCAGGTGCCGACGTGTTGGTTGCCGCACCGATCTCTCCGTCCCTGATACTTGATCGCATCGAAGCTCTCGTGCATTCACGAAAACCATTTGTCGTTACCAGCGATTATATCGGGCCGGACCGTCGTTTTCTCGACGACCGTGGGAGCGAAATTGAACTGGTGGAAGTCCCGAACTCCCTCAGGGCAAAGGCATTGGGCCAGTTCGATGCGGCCCAGTTGAAAAATGAAATCGCGGCTGCCCGGGCAGATATTAATGGTCAAAAGATTGATCGCCAGGCGTTCCAGGTCTCTTTTCTGGCAGATAAAATCCTCGAGGGTTTTCAGGAAGGCGATCTGAGCAATGCCGGCCAGAAACTGGCAGAACTCAAAAAAGTCACGAACGATATGAAAATGCGGGCGTTTTCTGCAGGTTCAAAGGACCTCGAAGAACTATGTGTTCCCCTCAGAACGGTTGTCCAATCGCTGATCGATTCTCGCGGGAAGTTCACCAAAAAAGACCTGAACCTGCTCGGACAGCTGTCACTGGCTGTGCGAGCTGCAGTACGCCCCGGGGTCGCCGGGTCGGTATCTGCTCGCGATATAACCAACATGGTTGTCGGCGCCGGGGCCCAGGGCTAAGACCAAAGCCATCCCCTGATCCTGCTTTTTTATTGGCGTTTATCTACAAACCGGGGCGCTTTTACGCTGCTTTCGAACTCTTTGGCGAGGGTTCCCAACGCCAAAACGGACACAACCGGCCTCACTTCGAACGTATGCCTGGTCATTTCTCCGACTTTATCAGACACAGCGTCGGCATCGGCTCCCGGCCGCACTTCAATCGATAAGGCAAAGCCGTCTGTGCCGTCCTCGGACGTCACCAGTTCAGCCTTGAAATCATTCACTTCAGGAATATCGAAGAGGAAATCCTCGTATTCCTGATGATTTATATTCACGCCGCGAATCTTGAAGAAACCGGCCGTGCGGTGCGCATGACGCAGGATCGGAAAGACGCTGTATCCCGATTTTGTGAGACCCTGTTTCTGCCAGGTGACGATATCGCCTGAGTTCCAACGCAGAAAAGCCGCGCCGTTATTGCTGAACAGCGGGGTCATGACCAGAACGCCCGGCTCCCCCTCGCCCACGGGCTTCATTGTTTCTTCGTCAAGCACTTCGATAAAAGCGAGGTCGGTCCAGATATGAAAACCGTCGCGTTCTTCGCTCTCCGCACCCATCATGCTGCATTCCGTCATGCCAAAGCAGTCATAAACCTCCGCTCCCCAATCACGGCTCAACCGAGCGCGTTTGGCAGCCGAGACAGGCTCTGCCGTGCAGAGGATGCGATCAACGCTACCGCCCGGTAAATCGATACCCTGTGAAGCTGCGAGGTTTGCAAGATGAAGGCCGTAGCTCGACATGCCCATGAAGACTGTCGGCTTGAGGCTTTGTATCAGGTCAAGCTGAACCGTGGATGGAAGTGCGGCACCGGAGCCCCCCCAAACCGCGCCGATACCCATCAGGCGTGCTGCGCGCGCCCACATGTGGCCGGCCGGGTGAATTCCCAGCGGGAATGCTATATGGGCGAGATTGCCGGGCAGCGTGCCGGTACAATCGTAAGTGCGTGCAAACCCAACCATGTTGTAGCGAATGTCTTCGTAGGTTTTGGGGTAGAAAAGCGGCCTGCCCGTACTGCCGCCGGACCGCCAGTATTCACAGATATCTTCCTGCTTTGCCGTGCAGAAATCCTCGTAAAACTCTTCCGTCGACAACTCCCGTAACTGGTCCTTGTCCATAATCGGAATTTTTGCCCATTCTTCCGGGTCGTTGAGTTTCGCCGGATTAATGTGATCGAGCTTGCCCTTCCAGAATTTGGCGCGGCGCGCGTTTTCGAACGCAATCGGTTTGCGCGCACGTTGGATCTCGGCGATCGCTTCGGGCGATTCCGGCAGGTCGAGGGCCAGTTTTTCGGCGGTTTCGACACTCATTTGTCGTCGACCGGACCGATCCAACGCCGGTTTGCTGAAAATTCCGCCGGCATGTTCTGATTGCTCTCGGCATCGACCATCGCGGTAAGCCGGGCCTGCTTGTCCGGCGTGTCTTCCGGGATAACATGGAGCGCATCTTCCAGCAGACGTCCATAATCCTCACCGACAGGACACACGTCCTGGCATCTCCGGCACCCGGTGACGACCCCGGATCCCCGCAGAATACTCTGCCAGAGATTGAACGATTCCTCCGACCGGACAAGATCGAGCTTCTTGTCAGAGTCGGATTCATCAAAAATGTTTTCCAGATGATCGGTCAGCTGCGCAAACCCATGCGGCGAGCGATAGCGATCACAGGCAGCCCAGTCCCGAGTCCAATGGCCGACGACGTCACCCGGACAGGTCGACAGGCAGCGCCCGCATTCAGGGCCCTTGCATAGAGCCTCCGTCATTGGGCTATCGGTCTCACAATCGACCGAGCACATCACTGCAGTCAGCATGACGCGGGGACCGAATTCAGGAGTCAGAAGCTGCAGGTTCAAGCCAAGCGTGCCGAGCCCGGCCTCAACAGCGGCATGATTCAGCGACAAAAGGGTGGTGAGGTGCTCATCCGGGTCGTTCTGATAGGCCCACGGATCAACATGGGTTGGCGGAATGATAATACCGGGATATCCCTCGTCTTCGAGCCAATAGACAAGGTTCAGCGATGCTTCTTCAAGCATCGTGAGCGTCAGTTCATCGTTGTAATACTTGTGGCGTTCGTCCCAGCGCTTGATCCGCGTGGTACCGCTCGCATAGCGCTTCCCCAGAATGATTACCCGCCCGGCGTCATGTTCGGTAATATCGGACGGTTTCTTCGGGAAATCGGGTGGCGTGTTTTCTTCCAGAACCGCCCCGTCGGCGATGCCGACGAGGTCGACGCCGAATTCACGCGCTTTCGCCTTTATGACTGCCGCCGTGAGCGGCGACTGGAATGCAGATACCATTATATTGTCGTTCCCTGATCTTCGGAAACCGCGTTGGCGGCGGCCTCTTCTTTTTCCCGTTGCTCTTTCTTGAACGCCTGGAGCTGGCGGGCCACCATTCCCTGGTAACCGTCAGGGCCGACCCATCGCTCATTCCATTCGGTCAGACCGTCGATATGATCACCGTTCTTGCGCGCAAGCTTGAACCCCTTGGCCTTTTCAACCTTCTCCGGCGTTTTTTCGGGTATCACCTTCTGTATATCGGACAGATGAGCGTGGTAGTCGTTTCCGACCGGACAGACCGCCAGACAACGCGGACAGTCGCCAAACGATCCGACTACCCGCAACAGCCCCTGCCAGAAGCCGAACAGTTCCCGGTCCGTCAGCAATTTTCTTTGTATTTCAGCTGGTTGCTTCACGAAGTGCCCCCAGAACTGAAGGATCGTGGTGAAGCCGAATTCCTGAGCTTCAGTCGCACAGGCGCGCTTGTCGATACCAAAATGACGGACCGCATCCGTCGGACATGAATACAGGCAGCGGCTACAGGATTCGCCGATACAGACCTGCTCCGTGATCCTCTGATCTGCTTCAATCGTCGCTTCGGTGAGAACCCCAGTCAGATAGACGCGTGGACCGAATTCAGGCGTCAGAATATTAACCTCAAGGCCGAACGTACCCAAACCGGCCTCGATACCGAGATGCCGGGTGCTGAGACGCCCGTAACTGGCGTTCTTGTATGCCCAGTCGGTTTCCTGTGCGGCGGTAACAAAAGACGGATGCCCCTCGTTCTCGAGCCATTCGGTCAGCTTGTAGGCTGACCGGTCCATGGACCGGAGAACCAGCATGTCTATGTACTGAACGGGAATATTTGATTTAGCCCTGAAGGCGCCTGCAGGTATTCGCTTGGCGATAACGATCACACTCTTGGTGTGTTCCGAAATCCGTTCCGGCGTTTGCGGCCATTTCGGATCAGGCGGGAAATCGTTCAGTGTTTTCGCACTGACAACGCCAACGAGATCCGCGCCAAGCGCCTTGGCCTTCTCTTTGACAACGGTAGCATCGAGATCATATTCCATGATCAAAAAGTGTCATACGCATGCAGTGACAACAACCGCTTATTGGTCTCACGATATCATGGTACAGCGGTAAAAACCTGAGAACCGCCTGGATAAAATGGCAGGGTATAAAACAGCCCAACAGAGCCCGGAAGACAATCTATCCACGAGATGCCAATCACCCCACGTCTGTGACAAGCATCACAAATATTTGTACGAAAGATCTTTGCAATCCGTCACTCCGTATCCCACCTCATGAATATGGATAGATCACCACACGAACGATTTTCTCAACGTCTCAAAGGCGGGCTGTTTCTGGCCGCCCTCGTTTTCGGCATTCTTGTCATTTCCGGCGGCCCCAGGACGTCTATCGCCGACAGCGAACAGGCTGCCCAAGCGATTGTCGCCGATCCGACCAATCATTCCTGGGACGCATACTGAGCCTGATGTTTGATGTTAGGTCACACTGTGACCGTAATGACGGATCTGGCTGCAAATTCTGATTTCATAGCGCGAAAATACATGATCCTTACCGGCAGCCATTGCTTCACGGTGCCGGGGATCGCGCGTCCACGCGGCAAGGGATTCTTCATCATCCCAGTATGATACGGTATTCACCCGCCCGTCTCCGGATATGTGCGCATAGCTCTCTTTGCCGCGAAAACCAGGCACCTTGTCGACGATAGGCAGCAATTCTGAAAGCCAGTTCTGCTGTTCTTCTTCCATCCCGGGCATGGTTTCGAACTCGATCAGACAAATAATCATAACGCCATTCGTATATGTTAATGCACGCAGCCATTGTCCGCGCCCCGCTGGCAGCGTATTTAAAACCTGTCGAAGTAAAACAGAATACCATGGCCGCCGAAACAAATAGCGATAACCTGCCGGGGCTGAACAGCCCTTCACCACTTGCCAGCGTCGAACGTGCTGCGTTTGAACTGCGCTGCGGGCGGCCTGTGTTCGTGCTCGACGATACCGACCACGCATCCGCGATCATCGCGACCGAAATGGCCAATGAGACGCTGATTAAGGGCCTCACCGAATTGGGCAACGGCACCCTGCCCCATGTTGTGCTGACCCATCACCGGGCGGAGACCCTGAAGATACGTCTCTATACTCCGGAAATAGTGCGTATCCCTTATCCTGACTGGCTGACCGCCGGCCAGATCCGTCAGCTCGCGGATCCGCAATACGATCTTGCCGACCCCATGCGCGGACCATTCCTGGCAGACCGCGATCCGGTCGGGGCGTCCGTCAAAGGCAGCGTCAAACTGGCAAAAGTCGCCCGCATACTGCCTTCCGTCCTCGCCAACACGGTGCCGGCAATTCAGGTCGGTGTTCATCCGGATATCGTTGCCGTCAATGCCGCAGATATCGAAGCTTACGACACACGCGCGGCCGCAGGCTTAAAGCGGGTCACCGCTGCGAAAGTTCCTCTTGAAGGAGCGGAAAACGCCAAGATTATCGCTTTTCGTCCCGCAGATGGAGGCATCGAGCACCTTGCGATTGTTATCGGCGACCCGGAGGCGCCGGGCCCGGCCCTGGTGCGTATTCACTCTGAATGCTTCACCGGCGATCTGATCGGATCGTTAAAATGCGATTGCGGTGAACAGCTCAAAGGCGCGATACATCAGATCGGAGCTGAAGGCAGCGGTATCCTGCTCTACCTGGCCCAGGAAGGGCGCGGTATCGGCCTGATCAACAAACTGCGCGCTTATGCGCTGCAGGATCAGGGATTTGATACTGTCGAGGCAAATCAGCGGCTAGGGTTCGAGGATGACGAGCGGGTCTTCCTCGCCGCAGTCGAAATGCTCCGTCAGCTCGGATTCTCGAAGGTACGTCTGCTTACCAATAACCCGCGCAAGGTCTCCCAGCTCGAAGAGTTCGGCATCGAAGTAGCTGAACGCGTGGCACATGCCTTCGAGAGCAACGAGCACAATGAACGCTACCTTGCCATAAAGGCCGAGAAAAGCGGGCATATCTTCTAACCCCGTCGTGCCACCGCCGGTCAGGCCTGCTGGTCCGTAACCCGGCGCTGTTCGGCATGCGCGGCCACGGATGCCGGGTAGCCCTTACCTGCCGCGTACTGGCGACCATCCGGTCCGGTTCCGCGCCGATAGAACATCGGACCGAGATCACTTGTTTCGAAGCGCCAACAGCATCAGGTCAGTATCGTCCGGTTTGGCTCCCGCCGCGGTCAGCATCGCGTTTGCCTGCCCGCGATGATGGGTCTGATGATTGAACATATGGGTGACGAGCAGTCCAAGCGGTGCACTGATTTCGCGGTTCGCCGCGACTGAAAACCAGGTCAGCGTTCCGTGAAGCCAATTCTGCTCAACCTCCCCCGCCCAATTCACGATAAGGCCGTCAAACGCTCTCCGTTCCCGTTTCAATTCCCCCCAATCAGCGATCTGGTCGACCGATCCCGGAATAGTCGGCGATTTCGGCTCCGGAGTGCCGGCAAAGCGGCTCATCCAGATCTGGTCTCCCCAGAGAAGATGGTTGAGAGTGCCGTGGATAGAGCCAAAAAATGCGCCTCGGTCCTGTCGGCGTTCGTCATCGTCGAGCGAATCCGCTGCCCCGAAAACACTGTTGTTTTGCCAGACGCTGTATTCTGCCATTGTCCGGATATATTCGGCTGTAATCATCTGAACCGCCTTCCATGCACTGCCGGTACGCTGCGTAGGGTTATAAAACGCATCGATATCCCTTTTTCGGCCGGCCCGGTGTAAGTTCCCGGGATATTCTCCCTCCCGCTTCGATAACACAGAACTGCCCGCATATATGAGCGCGAAACTTACCGCCTTCCGTCAACAATGGCCGATATACGGCGCCGGACTCTTTTCGAACAGCAACGTCACCATTTCGTCGATCATCGTGCCGCTCTGGGCGCTTTACCTGGGAGTTTCCCCCGGCATCATCGGCGTTTTGCTGGGGATCCGTCACCTACCCGGCCTTTTATTCGCCATCCATGGCGGAGTTCTCCTGGATCGCCTTGGCGCGCGCCCCGTGATGATCGCCTTTGCCGGCATCGCGGTTGTGGTGCCAATCCTGTTTCCGATCATGCCCTGGGTCTGGGCAATGATGATCCTCCAGATGGTCTGGGGGTTTGCGACAACCATGACCTGGATGGGCGCACAGACCTGTGTATCGCAATTGATGCGGGGAAGTACGCGGCATGCAGCGCGCCTGTCGGTGTCGGTGCGCGTCGGCATGCTTTTCGGACCACCCTTTGCAGGAGTCGCCTGGGATACCTGGGGCGCATGGGGCGGGTTTGGCGCAATATCCGTCTGGGCGCTTGGTCTGCTGGTATCCTGTCTCGCTATTCCCCGCCTCGGTTTTGACGATACACAGACCGTCCGCAAGTTCAGGCTCGGCGATCTCATCCCGCGCGGATCCGACTACCTGTCGGCGCTGCGCATGATGACGATCCCGGCGATCGCGATCTGCGTTTATCTAAGTGCGATCCGCATCGCGAGCTACGGCGTTCAGGAATCCTTTTACATCGTCTACCTGAAACAAATCGGGCTGTCGGGAGAGAATATCGGGCTGCTCGCCGGTACCGGGCATTCATTGCTCGGTGCCATCGGCGCCTTGATGGTTGGGCTCGCGCCGCAGATCAGGTCGATCCGACGCCAGCTCTATATGTTCCTGATCACGCTTGGGCTCGCGACCATCCTGATTTCGATCTCTCCGCTTCTGGTCGATTTCTGGCCGCTCTTTGCCGCGATCACGCTCCGTGGACTGCTGCTCGGCTTCAATCAGCCGCTGATGATCTCGATCATGGCAGGCGCTGCCCCGCCAGAGGTACAGGGCCAGACCGTCGGCCTGCGGACAACCGCCAATCGCGCGGCGTCAACCGTGGTGCCGGTTGCCATGGGCGGAATGGTCGAAGTCATCGGCATTGAATACAGTTTCTACGTCATGGGCGTATTGATGATCGCCGGTTGTTTCTGGGTGTGGATATTGATGCTGCGCGCGTTCGCCCGGGGTGAAATTCCCGACTGACAAACCCGCTCTCCACTGCCTCGACAAAACGCGAAGCGATCGATAGCGTTAGTAAAATCGACTAAAAAAAACAACGGGAGAAACGACGATGGGCAGCGAGAACTTTTATCCCGGGGAGCCCCTCGCAGACGATGAAATCCGCGTAACCCTGCTGGGTACGGGAACGCCCTTCCCGCGCCGGGGCCAGGCATCCGCATCGATCTTCGTCGAAGCCGGCGCTGAAAAATTCCTCCTCGATTGCGGGCCCGGAGCGCCGCAGAATTTCACCTCGCTGGAAATTCCGTTCACCGCCGTCGACAAGGTCTTCACGACCCATCATCACGTCGATCATATCGGCGGGCTCGATCATTTCTGGATCGGCGGCTGGACATACGGGCGCACCACACCGCTGAAAGTCTGGGGGCCGCCCGGGACCGAGAAAATCGTCGAACATCTGCGCGGCATCTATGAGTGGGATATCGAAACCCGGCTCGATGCACTGCCGCCCGGCGGGCACGAGATCGAATGCTCGGAATTCGGCCAGGACGGGGCAATCTACGACACTTACGCAGAAGGCGGCGTGCGGATTACCGCATTCAAGGTGCTCCATTGCGAACCGCAAAATACGTTCGCGATGAAAGTGGAATACAAGAACCGCACCTTCGTTTTCTCCGCCGATACCAAGAAATGCGATTCCATGCTGCATCACGCGTTGAATTGCGACCTGCTGGTGCACGAGGCCTTTCCGCCCGCCGAGCTTTACGCGGCAAAATCAAACCGCCCGCTGGAGGTCGCAAAGAAGATTTCAGAGGTCTATCACACGTCGCCCCGCGAAGCAGGCGAGGTCTTCGCGGAAACCAATCCGCGCATGGCCGTGATCTATCACATGTACAACAACGACGACGTCATAGGGCCTGCCCTTGAACAGATCCGCGAGAATTATCAGGGCCCGGTCGAGATCGGCTATGACCTGATGGTGATCAATGTCGGCGACGAAATCCGCGTGCGTCCGGCAGTTGTTTCAGACAAACCGTGGCCGATCGGAAAGACCGCCTGACCGACTAAGCCCACAATTCCGCAGACGCGAGTTTTGCGCCCTCGGCCATGGCTTCGAGTTTCTTCCAGACGAGTTCGGGTTCGACTGCCGCCTGCCCGACCCATGTGCCATAACCGCAATCGCTGCCGGCGATAACCTGTTCGCGGCCGACCCGCTTTGCGATGCGGGTGATGCGCTGGGCGATCAGTTCAGGATGTTCGATGAAGTTGGACTTGGATTCAATCACGCCCGGTATCAGAACCACGTCATCGGGGACCTTCACGTCGTCGAACACGGTGTATTCATGGGCGTGGCGGGGATTCGCGGCCTCGAACGAGATGCCGGATACATTCGCCTTGAAAGCAATATCAATCACATCGCGCAGCGGCACGTCACAATGATGTGGGCCTTCGTAATTGCCCCAGCACAGATGGATACGCACCATGTCCTTGGGCACGTTGGCGAGCGCATAGTTCAATGCTTCAACGTGCATTTCCGCGCGTTTACGGAAATCGCTCAGGCTTAGGTCGGCATACTGGATATGGCGGCCCATGCCGAGATCGGGGCAGTCGAGCTGAAGCATGATGCCGGCCTTTGTGACCGTCTCGTACTCGTAGCGCATGGCGTCGGCGATGGCGAAAATATAGGTCTCGAAATCCGGGTAATGCGTATTAGCAAAGAACAGCGAGATCACCCCCGGTGACGCGCCTGTCAGGAATTTACCAGCGACATCCTTATCCTGTGTTGCCGCGAGCAGGTTCTCTGTATCGGTAACAGCCGCATCACGATCACTGACCGAGATTTCCGCATTGCAGCCCGGTGTCTTGCGCCGCGACCTGCCGGGATCGTTGAATACCCGTTCCGCCATCTTCGGGAATTCGGCAACGTCCTGATAAACGAACGAATTACTCTCTCCGCCAAATCCGGCCAACCGGTCCTTGATGTAGGTCGCATAGCTCGGCTTGCTCATTTCACCGTCATTGACGATATCGATTCCGGCACCGACCTGATTGGCGACAATCTCCGCGACTGCGGTTTCAACCCGCGCGGCCATGGCGATCCGGTCGACGGGAATTCCTTCTTCCTTGGCATACATGATCTGGATCAGGTCTTCGGGACGCGGCAGGCTCCCGACATGGGTTGTCAGAATTCGGTCAGTGCTGCGGATCATCTCGGTTTTCCCCTTGTCCGTCGATATGCGGACTTCCTGCCAAACAATACCAAGACCCTGCTCTCCTGCCTATGTCGGGGAGCGCTGTGAACTAAATAAACTGAAAGAACCATACCGGGTTAACCGCGGCGGTCCGCCCGTTTCCACTTCACCCACCCGCTGACGACCCGACCGTCCGGCCATGCCCGGGACAGCGACAGGATCAGGTAATCGTCGGCGGTTATCTCCACGCCACGGACCTGTTGGCCGCCTACCCAGCCGGGGTTAAGCGCGAAGCTGACTTCGGTAGTGAAAACATCGTCTTCAAGTGTCCACGTGCCGGCATATGAAATATAGGTATCAAACGCCACCAGCCTGTCGGCCGCCGGTGCGTCCGTATGCCAGGCAGGGTCGCCGGAAAGCGCTGGCCTGTCCCCATGACAGAGCGCCGCATTCATCCAGCCGTCAGCGGAAACAATCAGCACACCCTGCTGCGCATCGCCATAACGTTTCAACGCCAGGGCGGCATCTGCTGGATCGTCACTGCCGCGTTCGACAAGCAGCCAGGTGCCCGTGATGTCTTCTTTGCTTACCATCGACGCATCCTATTCCTTCGTGACGGTTTACGGAAAGTGAAAAGCCCCAACGTGCTTTTCCTCCCCTCGGACAGAAGCCCCGAATATGCCGACTATTTATTGGCCACGGAAAATGTTTTACTGGCTTCAAGGTCTCAAATTCGTAGAGAAGATCATTGGAATTCAGTTACCCCTTAACCCCCGACATATCTATCGCCTTCGCAACGCCGCTACTGGTCCGGAGTATTCCGAATTTCGAGGCCGTCAACGCCGGCCTTGTCGAACAGATAATTGCCGCCCGGGACGGGGATGAGGGGGTGCGCGTCTCCAATAGTGGCGGCTGGCATTCATCCGCCACCTTGTGGGATTGGGAAACACCCGAGATCGAGACCTTCAAGGGCTGGGTCCATAACTGCATGCTGCGGATGGCGGCCCTGTCGACACAGGAAACCAATCTCGGCAACGTCGATATCGAGTATGTCGCGGGTGCCTGGGCAAACATCAATCAGCACGGCAGTTATAACGACCCGCACGTGCATCCCGAGTGTGACTGGTCCTGCGTCTATTATGCGTCAAATGGGAATCCGGAAACCGACTGGGATCGGAATGGAAAATTCGAACTTCGTGATCCACGTGTAATGGCGCAGACATCGAAACTCGGTGGTTATGGGTTCGCCCGCAGCCTGCTGATCGATCCGGAACCGGGCAAGATGATCCTCTTTCCATCCTGGATGGAACACGCTGTTCATCCCTTTTATGGAACCGGGCAGCGCATATCGATTGCTGCGAATATCAAGGTCACTGGCGGCCGCCACGCCGGCTCAGAGTAATCGCAGAACTTCGGGTATTCGCTTAATTAAAAGGGCCTAGCCGTTGCCGGCCAGGCCCTTGAAAAGAATGGTGCGCCCACCAGGACTTGAACCTGGGACCCACTGATTAAAAGTCAGTTGCTCTACCACCTGAGCTATGGGCGCATAAGACCACGAATGCGGTGGCGCAACATAAGAAGCGCCCCCAACCGGGTCAATAGAATCCTTTACAGAATCCTTGGTTTTTCAGCCCCGCTATCCGCCAAGGCGTTCACTGAGCCGTTCCTGTATCCGCGGGGATACGAACTGACTTACATCGCCGTTAAGTTTTGCTATTTCCTTAACAAGACTGGAGGCGATGAAATGATATTTATCTGATGCCATCAGGCACAGTGTTTCGATATCGGGTGCCATTTTGGCATTCATGCTGGCCATCTGGAATTCATAGTCGAAATCCGACACAGCCCGGAGGCCACGAACGATAACGGTCGCCTCGACTTCGCGGGCGAAGTGAATCAGCAGGCTCTGAAACGGGATGATCTCGATCGTGCCGCCATTGCTGTTATCGAGATGTGCAATTTCTTCCCGCACCAGTTCGACGCGTTCATCTATGGTAAAAATCGGCCCTTTTCCGGGATTAATCGCAACACCGACCACAAGCTTGTCCAGAACACGCGCGGCCCTGCCGATAATATCGGTATGCCCGTTCGTGATTGGGTCGAATGTGCCGGGGTATATCCCGATTTTCTGTGACGTCATTTATCCGGTCCGTAACGCTGTGTGCCAATGGAGGCTTTTTACGCGTCTCCGGTCGTGTCGTCCACATCAGCGGCCGGATCATCGGTTTCCGGCGACACGGCGGCTGGTTCTCCGCTTCCGGTCCCCTCTACGGCTGGTTCTTCACCGTCAGTAGCAATATCACTGTCTTCTGTATCTTCCGGCTCATCGCCTTCTTTCAGATGAGCGACGGAAACAACCTTTTCGTCATCGGCCGTATCGAACAGCGTCACACCCTGTGTGGAGCGGCCCGCGATACGGATATCGGCGACCGGGCTGCGGATAATCTTGCCCCCGTCGGTCACCAGCATCATCTGATCACCGTCTTCCACTGGGAAAGAGGCTGCGACAGCGCCATTCCGGCCTTCGGTCGCGATATTCACCACACCCTGTCCGCCGCGGCGGGTCGTCCGGTATTCAAAAGCGGATGTCCGCTTGCCATAGCCGTTTTCGGTCACAGTCAGCATGAACTGCTCTTTTTCCGATAACGCTTCATATTCTTCTTCCGTAAGCGTTATGTGGGCACTGGCGGTTTCCGCGCCCGTGTCCTCATCCGACGTCTCGACAACGTCCTGGACGCTATCGTCTTCTTCATCCGGCAGGCGACGGCGTGCCTTCGACATCCGGAGATACGCATCCCTGACATCGGTTTCGAGTTCGACGTGATCGATCATTGTCATTGATACAATCTTCTGGCCCTCGGCAAGCCGGATTCCGCGAACACCGGTAGATGTCCGGCCTGAGAAGATACGGACCTCCGTAACAGGGAACCGGATGCATTTGCCGCTATCGGCCGCCAGCATGATGTCCTGCGCCTCCGAACACGTTTGAACGCCGATCAGCTCGTCGCCTTCATCGAGTTTCATGGCAATCTTGCCGTTTGCCATGATATTCGTGAAATCGGACAGACGGTTCCGGCGGATGCCGCCGCTCGCCGTCGCGAACATGATAAACAGATCGCCCCAGCTTTCCTCGTCTTCGGGCATCGGCATGATCGTGGTGATTGTCTCGTCTGGCTCAAGCGGCAGCAAATTGATCAACGCCTTGCCACGTGCCTGCGGATTTCCTTCCGGCAGTCGGTACACCTTGAGCCGATAAACAATGCCGCGGGACGAGAAGAACAGAACCGGCGTATGGGTGTTGCAGACGAAGACCTTGCTGACGAAATCCTCATCACGGGTAGACATCCCTGCCCGGCCCTTGCCGCCCCGACGCTGAGCACGATAGCTCGAAAGCGCCACGCGCTTGATGTAACCGCCATGACTGACGGTAACCACCATGTCTTCGCGCTGGATAAGATCTTCGATATCGGTATCGAGCTCGGACTCCTCGATCGACGTCCGCCGAGGTGTTGCAAACTGTTCCTTGACCGCCTGCATTTCATCGCGCGTGATCTTACGGATACGTATGGGCGACCGCAGGATATCGAGAAAGTCCTCGATCTCGACCGCGAGGCCGTTCAGTTCTTCGGCGATCTTGGCCTGTTCCAGACCTGTCAGGCGCTGCAGGCGCAATTCGAGGATCGCGCGGGCCTGTGCCTCTGACAGCCGATACCGACCATCGACAACCGTATGGTTCGGATCGTCGATCAGCTCGATCAGCGATTCCACCTCGGTCGCAGCCCAGTCCCTCGCCATCAAGCCTTCCCGGGCTTCGACCGGGTCCTTGGCGGCACGGATAAGCGCAATCACTTCATCGATGTTTGCAACGGCGATGGCAAGGCCGACCAACACATGCGCGCGGTCGCGCGCCTTGTTGAGGTCGAACTCGGTCCGCCGCCGGATGACGTCTTCGCGGAAATCGATAAAGGCTTCAAGAATGCGTTTGAGGTTCAGAAGCTCCGGCTTGCCGTTGTTCAGGGCAAGCGTATTTACGCCGAAACTCGTCTGTAGCGGCGAATATCGGTAGAGCTGATTGAGCACGACCTCACCCAGAGAATCCCGCTTGATCTCGATGACAACCCGAACACCGTCGCGATCGGATTCATCGCGCAGGTCCGAAATACCTTCGATCTTCTTGTCACGCACCATCTCGGCAATACGCTCAATCATCCGGGATTTATTCACCTGATAGGGAATTTCCGAGACGATAATTGCTTCACGATCCTTGCGGATTTCCTCGACCCTTGCGCGACCGCGCATGACCACGGAGCCCCGGCCCGTATGGAACGCCGATGTCAGCCCCTGCCGGCCGATGATAATCCCGCCCGTGGGAAAATCGGGCCCGGGGATGACTTCCATCAGTTCGTCGATCGTCACGTCCGGGTTATCGAGCACCGCGCAACACGCATCGATGACTTCGCCGAGGTTGTGCGGCGGAATATTGGTTGCCATGCCGACGGCGATACCGCCCGCACCGTTGACCAGGATATTCGGGAACTTAGCAGGCAGAACCTTTGGTTCACGCGTCGTTTCGTCATAGTTCGGCTGGAAATCAACCGTGTCTTTCTCGATATCGTCGAGTAGTTCACGGCCGACGCGCTGCAGCTTCACCTCGGTATACCGCATCGCGGCCGGCGGATCGCCGTCCATCGAGCCGAAATTGCCCTGACCATCTACCAGCGGCAGGCGCATGGAAAATTCCTGCGCCATCCGGACCATTGCGTCGTAAATCGCCTGATCGCCATGGGGATGATATTTACCCATGACATCACCGACGACACGGGCGGATTTACGGTACGGCCGGTTCCAATCGTAATTGCTCTCGTTCATCACATGCATGATGCGGCGATGAACGGGTTTCAGCCCGTCACGGACATCCGGCAGCGCCCGGCTCACGATCACGCTCATCGCATAATCGAGATAGGATTTGCGCATCTCGTCTTCGACCGAAATCTGTTCGATATCGCGGTCTAAGGGAGGTGGTTCTGCCGGTGTTTCAGCCAAGAAACTGGCCTTTCGATGGGGGGCTGCGGCGCAGAAACGAACGCCGCAATATTCGTCGGAATTGTACCCTTTCCGGACGATTCGGACAAGAAATGCAAAACGGAAGACACGCTTCTAGAGCGTTGAAATCACATCGAAAATAATTAACCGAATCAAGCAGGGAAACTATTCGGAGGGCGGCTTCGTTCCGGCCAGAAAATCGCGGGCCCGCTTCGCAGCCGGACTCTTGGTAACGGCTTTTTTCATATCACTCCCGGCACGCTCGACATTCTCTCTCGCGCGCCGGATTTCCGGCCTGGCTGCGATAACAGCTGTCCGAACGCGCGGAACCACCTGTTCCTTAAGAACCTCCTGCGCCTTCGCCTGCACGCGCGGATCAGCAGCAGCACGTTTTGCCGCCATCCACAATGCACGCCGAAGGAAAGGCATTTAAGCTGCGGGTGCTAGAAGGGAATTTCGTCGTCGAGATCGCCGCCGGAGGGAGCACCGCCACCCTGGCCGCCGCCGAAGTCATCGCCACCACCTGAACCGCCGCCGTAATCGCCGCCGCCACCCTGGCCGCCGCCATAGTCACCGCCACCGCCGCCCCCGCTGCCACGGGAGCCGAGCATCGTCAGCTTGCCGCTGAAGCGCTGGAGCACAACTTCGGTCGAGTATTTCTCCACGCCCTGCTGGTCGGTCCATTTGCGCGTTTGCAGCGCACCTTCGAGATAAACGGTCGAGCCCTTGTTCAGGTATTTCTGGGCGACTTCGCAAATCTTCTCATCGAAGACCACAACCCGGTGCCATTCGGTCTTTTCCCGGCGCTCTCCGCTGGATTTATCGCGCCATTGCTCAGACGTGGCCACGGACAGATTCACGATCGGACGACCGTCATTCGTGTGACGGACTTCCGGATCCCGGCCGAGATTGCCGATTAGAATAACTTTATTGACGCTGCCGGCCATGCCCTGCTCCCGTAACCTGATTTAATTGGCGTTCATAATAGCGAACTGACAGCGCGACGCTATAGCCTACTGCCCCCGGCACGCCGCCCCGGAGCCCGGTTTCCGGCCCCTGCCGACCAATGCGATTCGCCGTAAGGTCTCTTCGGAAAACGATGCCTAGCCGGGCGTCGTCGGATTACGACCGGACATCTGGTTTATTGTCTTCCCGTCAAGCCAGGACCGGACATTCTCGACCGTGCCGCCGTACCAGTTCTGGTAATTCTCAACCGTCACGTAACCGAGATGCGGCATGATCACTATGTTGGGCATATCCCGCAGCGGATGATCAAGCGGCAACGGTTCTACCTCGAACACATCTATCCCCGCCCCGCCGATCTTCCTGTTCTGCAGAGCATTGATCAGCGCCGGCTCATCGATGATGGGACCGCGTGATGTGTTGATGATAAATGCAGACGGTTTCATCCGGGCTAGATCATCCGCCTGGATCAGGCCACGCGTGCGGTCGCTCAGCAGAAGATGAATTGTCAGAAAATCGGACTGCTCCAGCAGCTCTTCCTTCGTGACCAGCCGCGCGCCGACCTCATCGCATTTATCCTGTGTAAGGTTTTCGGACCACGCAATGACCTGCATGCCCGTTGCTATCCCGACCCGCGCCACGTCAACACCAATCCGGCCAAGCCCCATGACGCCCAGGACCTTGTCCCGAAGACCGACACCGACCGTTTTCTGCCAGGCCCCGGCACGGGTCTCTCGATCTTCGAGGGGCACATGCCGTGCGAGCGAATGAATCAGCCCCCAGGTCAGTTCCGCGGTCGGATACCCGAGTGACGGTGTTCCGGTACAGATTACGCCGTTATCGCCCGCCGCATCGACGTCCACGGACAGGTTCCGCATGCCGCTGCTGATAAGATGTTCAAGATTCGGCAGTTTTTCGAACAGTGAACGGGGAAACGGGGTCCGCTCGCGCATGATCATGACGAGCTCAAAAGGCTTCAGGCGCTCTGCCACGGCATCTTCATCCGATAAATGATCGTTAAAAACAGTGATTTCAACGTCACCTGCGAGGGGCGACCAATCGGCCATGTCCATGGCAACGTCCTGATAATCGTCGAGAATGGCGAGTTTTTTCATTTGATCCACAATTCCTTTACCGCGCGGCCCTTAACGAGTCGCTTTGCCCGCTGGCGCGCCTTATTATCCGCAAAATCCACACAGCTTTATTGGCCGTAACCCACACCGATGCAATCAAAGATCGTCGTTCGCGGTGCCCGTGAACATAACCTCAAAAATATCGACGTCGATATCCCCCGGGATTCGCTGGTTGTTGTCACCGGCCTGTCCGGTTCCGGCAAATCGACGCTTGCCTTCGACACGATCTATGCCGAGGGACAGCGCCGTTACGTAGAGAGCCTGTCGGCCTATGCCCGGCAGTTCCTGGAATTGATGGAGAAACCCGACGTCGACTCGATCGAGGGACTATCCCCGGCAATTTCCATCGAACAGAAGACAACATCGCGCAATCCCAGGTCCACCGTGGGGACGGTCACCGAGATATACGACTACATGCGCCTGTTATTCGCCCGGGTAGGTATCCCCTATTCACCGGCGACCGGCCTGCCAATTGAAAGCCAGACCGTCTCGCAGATGGTCGACCGCGTGGAGGCGATGGAAGAAGGCACACGATTATTCCTGCTTGCGCCGATTGTCCGCGGGCGAAAGGGCGAATACCGCAAGGAATTCGCCGAGCTCCAGAAAAAAGGGTTCACCCGTGTCCGCGTCGATGGCGATATGTACGACATCCAGGATGTCCCTACCCTCGACAAGAACTTCAAGCACGATATCGAGGTCGTTGTGGATCGCCTTGTTGTCCGCGCAGACATGGGCAACAGGGTAGCGGATTCGCTGGAAACAGCCCTTGGCCTGACAGAAGGCCTCGCGATTGCGGAAAACGCCGATACCAACGACCGCACGTTGTTCTCGGCAAAATTCGCCTGCCCGGTCTCCGGCTTCACGATCGATGAGATCGAACCGCGCCTGTTCTCGTTCAATAACCCCCACGGCGCCTGCCCGGCCTGCGATGGGCTTGGCACGAAGATGTATTTCGATCCGGACCTCGTCGTCCCCGACAACGAGAAATCGCTCAAAGACGGCGCGATCGCTCCGTGGTCCAGTTCTTCGTCGAGCTATTACGATCAGACGCTTGATTCATTGGCCCGCGCTTTCAAGTTCTCCGTCAATACACCCTTCAGGGACCTGCCGAAGAAGGCGCAGGAAGTGGTGCTTCACGGTACCGGTACCAAGGCCGTGAAGATGATCTATGCCGATGAAAAACGATCCTACACGATAGATCGCCCCTTCGAAGGCGTCATGCCCAACATGGAACGACGTTTCCGCGAGACGGATTCAAGCTGGACCCGCGAAGAGCTTGGCAAGTATCAGGCCGTTTCACAATGCGAAGTCTGCGACGGCGCGCGCCTCAAACCGGAAGCGCTCGCGGTGAAGATCGACGAAAAGCATATCAGCGATATCACGGAATATTCCATCGGTGGCGCGTATAAATGGTTCGCGAACGTCTCAGAGCGGCTGACGGACAAACAGAATGAGATTGCGACCGGCATTCTGAAGGAAATCAACGAACGCCTCGGCTTTCTGCACAATGTCGGGCTTGATTACCTGACCCTGTCACGGACGTCCGGCACCCTGTCCGGTGGCGAAAGCCAGCGCATACGGCTTGCCTCCCAGATCGGCTCTGGCCTTACCGGAGTCCTCTATGTGCTGGATGAACCGTCAATCGGCCTGCATCAGCGGGACAATGCGCGATTGCTGGAAACGCTGCGGCACCTGCGCGACATCGGCAACACCGTCCTCGTGGTCGAACATGACGAGGAAGCCATCAGATCTGCGGATTACCTGATCGACATGGGGGTCGGCGCGGGCGTGCATGGTGGCGAGGTCGTTGCATCGGGCAAACCGGCGGCAGTCCTCCGCTCGAAACGCAGTCTGACCGCCCAATACCTGCGTGGCGATCTGAAGATTGAAATACCGGCGGAACGCCGCAAATTCGACAAGAAACGGCGCCTGCGGATAACGGGCGCAAACGCCAACAACCTGAAAAACGTGTCGGTGGATATCCCGCTTGGCATTCTGACCTGCGTGAGCGGCGTATCCGGCGGGGGCAAGTCCAGCCTGATCATCGAGACACTCTACAAGGCGATGGCGCGGCGCCTGAACAATACCCGTGTTGTCCCCGGAGAACACAAGGACATCACCGGGCTCGAGTTTGTCGACAAGGTCGTCGATATCGACCAATCGCCTATTGGCCGGACACCGCGGTCGAACCCTGCGACCTATACCGGCACCTTCACCCCGATCCGCGACTGGTTCGCCGGTCTGCCGGAATCCAAGGCGCGGGGCTACAAGCCCGGACGTTTCTCGTTCAACGTTAAGGGTGGTCGCTGCGAAGCCTGTCAGGGCGACGGGGTCATCAAGATTGAAATGCACTTCCTCGCGGACGTCTATGTTCAATGCGACGTCTGCAAGGGCAAGAGATACAACCGGGAAACGCTCGAAGTATTGTTCAGAAACAAATCGATAGCTGACATACTTGATATGACTGTTGAAGAGGGCGTCGAGTTCTTTTCGGCTGTCCCATCGATCCGCGACAAGCTGGAGATGCTGCTCCGCGTCGGCCTTGGCTATGTAAAGATAGGCCAGCAGGCCAATACGCTGTCGGGTGGTGAAGCCCAAAGGGTGAAACTGTCAAAAGAACTGTCCAAACGAGCTACCGGCAAGACCGTCTATATCCTGGATGAACCCACGACGGGGCTCCATTTTGACGATATCCGTAAACTGCTGGAGGTCCTCCAGGCACTTGTCGATCAGGGCAACACCGTCATCGTCATCGAACATAACCTGGATGTCATCAAGACCGCGGACTGGGTCATTGACCTCGGCCCCGAAGGCGGCGACGGCGGTGGCGAAATCGTTGCCGAGGGCCGACCGGAGGATGTCGCGGTGATCGAACGCAGTGTTACCGGACAATACCTTGCGCCCTATCTGGGTCTCGGGCCGGACAGTAATTCCCGGAAATCCGCATGAGGGTGACAATATACGGCATCGCCCCTCGACCCGGCGGCCTCAATAAGGCATTTTTACCGACTAAACTATTGAACCGGTTAACAAATTGAAGAAACCCCTTCCCGTTCAGGGACAACAGCTTTCGAAAGAGGATTTCCTTAACGGCCGCCACGATGAAATGATCATCGCGGCCGGTCTGGAAGGCGCCATGAAACGGAATACGCCGGAATTTCGTCTGGGAAAGCGCGATGAAATGATCGCCTCCTCCCCGCCCGGAGATATGATCTGGGTATTCGGATACGGCTCGCTGATCTGGAATCCCGCTTTCGACTACGATGAAAAACGTATCGGACGCCTTTATGGCTATCACCGGCGGTTCTGCTCCTGGTCGACAATCGGCCGCGGATCCCCCGATGCACCCGGCATGATGCTGGCGCTCGACAACGGCGGGTCCTGCAATGGCATCGTCCTCGGGGTGAAACGCGAACGTGCCGTAGAAGAACTCACAAGCGTCTTCATGCGCGAAATGACCGGTGAAACCTATTTCGCCAAATGGGGAACGGTTCGCACGGACGCAGGAACGGTCAAGGCAATCACATTCGTTGCCAACCATGGATCGGAAAACTACGCGGGCAAGCAGACCCTGGAAGATACGGCCCGCCATATCGCCCAGGGCTGCGGTCATCTCGGCCCATGTACCGATTATTTGTTCAATACGACACAGCACCTTGAAGAACTCGGTCTCCACGACCCCATGCTCCGCAAGTTGTGCGATCTCGTCGAAAAGAATCTTTCCTGATGCCGGATCAAAAGACTGTTCACATTATTGGCGGCGGCCTCGCCGGCTCTGAAGCAGCCTGGCAGGTTGCGAAATCCGGACAACGTGCGGTCATCTATGAGATGCGCCCCGACCGGACAACAGATGCGCACCAGACCGACAACCTCGCTGAACTGGTGTGCTCAAATTCATTCCGCTCCGACGACGCCGAATATAACGCCGTTGGCCTTCTGCACGAGGAAATGCGCCGCTGCGGGTCACTCATTCTCGCAATGGCCGACGCCAACAAGGTCCCGGCCGGGGGCGCGCTTGCCGTCGACCGCGATGAATTTGCCGCTGCCGTTACCAAAACCCTCGCCGATGAGCCTCTGATAGACGTTGAGCGCGGGGAAATAGACGGCCTGCCGCCCGAAGACTGGGAAAATGTCATCATCGCGACCGGACCACTGACCTCCGCCCCGCTGGCAGAGGCTATCCGCGGCCTGACCGATGAAGACGCCCTCGCCTTCTTTGATGCCATTGCGCCGATCGTCTACACAGATTCTATCAACATGGATGTCGCCTGGTTCCAGTCGCGCTACGACAAGCCGGGCCCCGGCGGCACGGGCAAGGACTACATCAACTGTCCGATGGACAAGGAACAGTATCTTGCGTTTCTGGCGGCACTCGAAACCGCCGAAAAAACAGAATTCAAGGAATGGGAAGAAAACACGCCCTACTTCGAGGGCTGCCTGCCGATAGAGGTCATGGCGTCCCGCGGCGAGGATACGCTGCGCTACGGGCCGATGAAGCCTATCGGATTGACCAATCGGCACACAGGCGGCAAAGCCTATGCCATCGTTCAGCTACGCCAGGATAACAGCCTCGGCACGCTCTATAATCTGGTCGGTTTCCAGACAAAGCTGAAACACGGCGAACAGGCGCGGATATTCGGCATGATCCCCGGCCTTGAAAACGCGTCCTTTGCCAGGCTCGGCGGCATTCACCGCAATACGTTCCTGAATTCGCCGCGTCTGCTGGATCGGGAATTGCGCCTGAAAGCAATGCCACGCATCAGGTTTGCCGGCCAGATCACCGGTGTCGAGGGCTATGTCGAGAGTGCCGCAATAGGACTGCTCGCCGGACGCTATGCAGCGGCGCAGAACGAGGGCTCAAGCTTCACCGCACCACCTGTGACGACCGCACTTGGTGCGCTGATCGATCACATAACCGGCGGCGCAGAGGACGAGACTTTTCAGCCGATGAACATCAATTTCGGTCTGGTCCCTCCGCTTGAATTCAGGGTCAAAGGACGGGACCGCAAGAAAGCCTATTCAGATCGCGCCCTGGCAGATCTTCAGACGTGGCAGGACGGCGCCGTCGCCGCCGAATAACGGGTCCTCTCCGATCAGACCCGTCCGGTCATTGCACTGCCTAGAATTTTAATCTGTCCACGGAACCGCGACGGCTCGAGCCCCTCCGCGTAAACATCCCACCCCGCCTTCTCGAGACTTCTTAAATACAGCGTCGCAACCGGTGAATACGCTACGGCTGGGCGGGCCGGGCGCGGCACGTTTATGCCGGCGGCTTTCGACCGTCCAATGAACGCAACGATCGCCGCCACTGCGGCGCCCATCGCCGCGGGGTTCCGTCTTTCAACAACATCATCCGCCGTCAGACCATATTCGCGCAGATAGTCGTTTGGCAGATAAACCCGGCGTTGCCCCGCATGATGCGGCAACGCCCTGAGCAGACCCGTCACACCCCAAAAAGTACCCGCCGCCGCCGCATCGGCTGCAAAACCGGTTTCCCCGCAGATCAACGAGGCCATCGAGGCGAGCTGTCCCGACGTCGCGGACGCATACCCCATCAATGCTGCGCTATCTTCCGGTGGGTCGTCTTCAAGGTCGAACAGGCGCGCATCTATCATTCTTCCGAAACCGTCCTGAGGCAGATCGAATGCATCGATTGTCCAGGCTATCTCTGAAACAACGGCATGGTTACGGACGGTGCCGTTATAGATTTCGCCGATGGTGTCGCGCCACCACTGCAAACGCATCTGTCCCAGAATAGCTTCGCTCACCCTTTCGCGTACCGAGGCGATCTCCAGATTGAAGGCATAGAGCGCGATCAGGCCTCGCCGCACGTCTCCAGGGGCGAAAGTCGCCGCAAAATAGCGGTGATAGTCATACGCGCGAACCTGATCGGCGCAGTAATCTGCGTTGCTTTGGGGCTGGGCTTCTGACGACATATTGGCGGTAGTCTAAGGACGGCGTTTCGAGTCGTACAGTCGCACGTCTATTATGTTCTCATGATCCAGATATCTGACCTCATTCCAGCGCCCGGTGCCTTATCCGATAAAGCTGCCGACGCCAGATTAACTGCGCTCAGGGCAGCGTTACCCGCCGGCGACTATACCGCCATCGAAGACGACCTGCTGCCCTATGCGGAGCGGATTGACCAGGCCGGTCAAAAAATCGGCAGTGGCGCTGAAATCGCGCGGATCAGCGAACTGATGACACTTGCGCAGTTTGGCGCTGCTTCTGTCGGCGCCGTGATCGCCCGTGTCTGTGACGACGCCGATGCAGAACCGGTAGCAGAAGCATTGTTGGTCGCCCGGTTTCTCGTAGAAGTCGTCCTTGCCGCCCCCGGGTACCCCGCCCTGCTCCCGGGCAATTTGCTGAAAGAGCATCACGTCGACCGTGAAAACGCCTCGTGGCCAGATATAGAACCTGTTTGTCGTGACCTCCTCGTCCGCGCATCAGAGGCAATCCATCGCTCTGATGCCCTCGATATCCGGATATCCTCACCACCATTACGTAAGTTGCTGGCCAGACACCGGATGGAAACCCTCCGCCAGATAGCCCGGCTCGACAAGCGGGATCCGCAAGCCATCGGCGCGCGCCTGACGGGTTTCGATCGCGCGATGATCTCCCTGAAGCTTTTCTTGCGTTTACGGGGCGCCTCATGAGAAGTTCGCCGCCGCCGTCCAATATGGAAAAAACCTGATGTCTACCGTTCACGTCATAGGCGCCGGCATTTCCGGTCTTGCCTGCGCGACCCGCGCCGCGATCTCCGGCGTCGATGTCGCACTGTATGAAGCGGCAGGTCAGGCAGGCGGTCGCGCTCGCTCATTCCATGACGAGAGCCTCGGCTGCATGATCGATAACGGGAACCATCTGCTGCTCGGCGCCAATGAATCGACCCGGGCTTATCTGGCCGATATCGACGCCGGCGAAATGATTCGGGAAATAGCCCCCGCTGCATTTCCCTTCATGGATCTGTCTAGCGGTGAACGCTGGCGGGTTCGCCCCGGCGGGGGCCTGCTGCCGACCTGGATATTTTCCAAAGATCGACGTATCCCGGGTACCACAACCGGCGAGTATCTCCGGCAGGCCTACCGACTTAAACGCGCAGGCAAGACAGATACCGTTCTCGGCGCGGTCGGAAATGATTCCGTGCTTTATGAAACGCTGTGGCAGCCCCTATGTCGGGCTGCCCTGAACACGGATGCCAGCGAAGCGTCAGCAAAACTGATGTGGATCGTTTTGCGTGAGACTTTCATGAAGGGTGAAGAAGCCTGCCGACCCTGGTTTTTCCACAAGGGCCTGTCGGCTGCGCTCGTAAATCCTGCCATCAGGTTCCTGAAAGAAAACAATGCTGAAGTCCGCTTTCAGGCACGGCTCCGCGGCCTACGCTGGACAGACCACAAAATCACCTCGCTGTATTTCCCGGAAGGCATGCTCCGAATAGAACCCGATGATGCTGTGATTCTCGCGGTACCGCCCGATATCTGCAACGATATTTGGCCGGCGGCAAAAGCACCGACGGACTCACGTACAATCGTCAATGCGCATTACCGGATGGACAAACCGGTATCCCTGCCCTGGGACGCGCCCTTTGTCGGTCTGGTTGGCAGCGAAACGCATTGGATTTTCGCCAGGGACAATATCGTCTCACTTACCATCAGTGCAGGAGACGCGCTCGCCGAGAAACCCAACTGGGAAATTGCCAACCTGCTCTGGTCGGAAGTCGCACAGGTAATCGGCAGTTCAGCGGGTCGGATGCCTGCATGGCGAGTCATCAAGGAACGGCGCGCGACGTTTGCACAAACACCGGCCCAGGTGAACAGCCGGGCGTCGACCGATACAAGTATCAAGAACCTGTTCCTTGCGGGAGACTGGACTGATACGGGGCTCCCCGCGACCATCGAGGGGAGCGTCCGGTCCGGGTTCAAAGCGGCCAGCCAAGCGCTCGAATCCATTCGCAATGCGAGGGCAGACGCCAAGGAATAGCGTTTACCGTCAGGACGCCTTGATTCGCAAGTCTCTACCGACAGCCATACTCAACGGCCTTTTTCTCCCTAACGCACTGAAAATATGAACGTTTTCTGATAGCACGCGACAGTTAGCAACGTTCAGCCCATTAACAGCGGCAGCGTTGAACCGCTGAATCATTAACGTTAGCATCTAATCGCTTGAAAACTAGGAGGGATTCTTAAAGTGGCTAAAATTTTATCTGACCTTACGAGTACGATAATCGCCGGTATCGTTCTCGCGGTGTTGCTGGTCATCTTCATGATGGTCAAGTACGACGCCGGTCTTGCGCTGGACAAAAACTGGTGGGCTTTCGCGTTCCGCTGGCTCCACGTGCTCAGCGGTGTGATGTGGATCGGTATCCTGTGGTACTTCAACTTTGTCCAGATTCCGAACATGGGCAAAATTCCGGATGAACAGAAACCAGCCATTACCGGTGTGATTGCACCGGCGGCATTGTTCTGGTTCCGCTGGGGCGCAATGTCCACGCTGATCACCGGTCTTATCCTTGCTTACCTGAATGGCTATATCGCAGATGCAATCGCGATCGGCCTGACGGACGGCGTGCCGAAGCACACCGCAATCGGCATTGGCATGTGGCTTGGAACGATCATGTGGTTCAACGTCTGGTTCATCATCTGGCCGAACCAGAAGAAGGCACTTGGCATCGTTCAGGTCGAAGCCGATGAAAAAGCAAAAGCGGGACGGACCGCCATGCTTTTCTCGCGGACGAACACCATGCTTTCGATCCCGATGCTCTATGCGATGGTAGCCGCCCAGAACCTGTTCTGAGCGAACTTAAACGCACAACGGATGAAGGGGGCCTCATGGCCCCCTTCTTTTTTACCTTCAGTCATGCAATCAGTTGGAATATCAGTCGACGGCGATCAACGCGGCAGCAACAGCACGGTCCTCAGCAAGCAACACATTGAAGGTCCGGCAAGCAGCGCCGGTATCCATCCATTCAGGCACGATGGAAAACGCCTTCAGGGCGTCACGGATATCGGTCCTTGGCATTCCCATGCGAGCACCGCACCCGATCAAGAGGACTTCCACGCCGGTATTCTCATGCATGAGCGGTGCCAGACCGGTGATGGAAATATCGTCAAAGGATGTCACCTGCCACGGCAGCGTCTGATCAGGCATCACAATGACGGATGACGTATACGCTTCACCCGCAATTCGGAATCCGCCGCCGCCATAACCCTGGATCAACTGACGGCCCTGAGGGACCTGCGGCGTTATATCCGCCATTAATCAGCTAGTGGATTTCCCCGCGGCGGCGGCATCATCGTCATCCGTATCGCCGACGATAAGGCCTGTCCGGCGGAGGTTCATGTACACGAGGAGCGGCACAGCAATAAAGATCGACGAATAAGTGCCGACAAGTACGCCCCAAATCATGGCGAAACTGAACCCTGCGAGCACTTCTCCACCGAAGAAATACAAGGCCGACAGCGCGAGAAGCGTTGTCACACTGGTCAGCAACGTCCGGGACAGTGTGCCGTTGATCGACAGGTTCAGGAGCTCTGCCAGAGGCATCTGCTTGTATTTTCGCAGGTTTTCCCGAACCCGGTCATACACCACCACGGTATCGTTGATGGAATACCCCGCAATTGTCAGGATCGCAGCCACAGTGGACAGATTGAACTCCAGCCCCAGCAGCGCAAAAATACCAATCGTCAGCAACACGTCGTGCAGCAGTGCAACGACCGCGCCCACACCGAACTGCCATTCGAACCGGAACCAGATGTATACAAGCATCGCTCCGAGCGCGAGAACGACCGCCGTTATCCCCGCTTCTATCAGTTCGCCACCGACTTTCGGTCCAACGAACTCCGTTCGGCGGTAATTGACCTCGTCACCCAGGGCTTTCTTCGCCTTTTCCACGGCGACGAGCTGAGCTTTTTCACCACCCGGCTGGCGTTCGATGCGGATCAGGACATCAGATGCCTGGCCGAATTCCTGAAGCTGTACCTCGCCCAGGCCAAGATCGCTGAGGCTGGCCCGGAGCTTGCTGATATCCGCAGGCCCCTCCGTTCTGACTTCAATCAGAATACCACCGCGGAAATCGATCCCGAAATTCAGGCCCTTGGTGAAAAACAGGCCCGCCGAGGCGACGCAAAGCAGCAACGAAAAGACGGCCGCAATTTTGCGGAATTGGAGGAAATTGATCTTTGTGTTGGTCGGGACAAGGCTGATAAGGCGCATCTGTATATTCCCTACAACGGCAGTTTCTTGGGGCGACGACGGTGCAGCCAGAGGACGACCAACATCCGGGTCACCATGATCGCGGTGAACATCGACGTCAGCAGGCCGACGGCAAGCGTAACGGCAAAGCCCTTGATCGGGCCCGATCCGAACTGGAACAGAAGAATCGCGGCGATAAGGGTCGTAATATTCGCATCAATAATGGTCGTCAGCGCCCTGGAATACCCTGCATCCACCGCGGATATCGGCGTTCGACCATTCCGCGCTTCTTCTCGTATTCGCTCAAAGATGAGCACATTCGCGTCGACCGCCATACCGATGGTAAGAACGATCCCCGCAATACCTGGCAGCGTCAGTGTCGCCTGCAGCATCGACAGCACAGCGGCAATCAGCACGATATTCAGGACCAGTGCCACATCCGCCATAAAGCCGAATAAGCCATACGCTGCGGCCATAAAGATAATCACGAGCACAATTGCCAGCACACTCGCAAATTCACCGGCCTCGATGGAATCCGCACCAAGCTCGGCGCCCACTGTGCGTTCTTCAAGGACCGTCAATGGTGCGGGCAACGCCCCTGCGCGCAACAGCAATGCAAGGTCCTGTGCTGAATTGATGGTGAAACTGCCGGAAATAACCCCGTTGCCCCCTAGAATGGGCTCGTTGATCCTCGGCGCACTGACGACCTTCTTGTCCAGGACGATGGCGAAGGGCTGACCGACATTCTCGCGGGTTACGTTGCCAAAACGGCGGGCACCCACGGAATCAAAGCGGAAGGATACGACGGCCTGACCATCCTGAAACGTGGCCTGCGCATCGACGAGGTTTTCTCCATCAACCATGATACGGCGTTTAATCAGGTACATGATCGGGCTGTTATCGGCACCCACTTCGTCCTGTGAAGGCAGGCAGAGTGTCCCCGGCGGACGACGGCGGCCGGCACCGCAACTCGCGGCGGCGGAATTTGTCTGATCTACAAGGTGAAAGGTCATCTTCGCTGTCGTACCGATCAGCTCTTTCAGACGTTCCGGATCATCAAGTCCGGGTACCTGAACGAGAATACGATCAGAACCCTGGCGCTGAATGGTCGGCTCCCGCGTGCCAAGTTCGTCGATCCGGCGACGAACGATTTCGATGGATTGCTGAACAGCCGAGGTCAGAATTTCCCGCTGACCGGTTACCGTAGCGCAGACAGTAACGCTTAAACCGTCAACATTGATCTCAAGCTGCGGGTCGAACGTGTTCGTATCAAGGTCGCGCACAATCTGACGAGCACGGGACAAATCATCATCGCGAAGCAAATCGAAACCGACACATTCACCGCGAACGCCAAGACGGCGATACCCGATGCGGGGTGTCCCCCGCCGCATGCCGTCACGGATGGCATCCACAAGACCTTCCCGCCGTTGAGACAACACTGCCGCGACATCGACCTCGAGCAGAAGGTGCGAGCCACCCTGCAAATCGAGTCCGAGGTTGATTTGATTGCTGGGCAGGAAACCCGGCAGTTCTGCAGCGTCTTCTTCGGACAGGAAATTGGGGAACGCAGATGCGATCCCCAATATCGTGACTATGGCGACGAGGACGATCTTCCACTTGGCGAAATAAACCATGCGCGAGAATGCTTTACCGGTTGTTGGTCAGATAAGGTTGGAAACTATCAGGATTTCTTTTCAGAATCTTCATTTGCTTCCGCGTCGCGATCCACCTGATCTTCATCAGGACCGTCTTCGTCATAATCTGCATCATCGTCATCCTGATCCTTGCCCTTGTCCTTGTCTTTCGACTTGGCAGGAGCCGGATCCGATTTGCTGAGGCTTTCCGCCACCATTCCCCGGAGCACACGTACTTTGACGCCGTCGGCGATTTCAACCATCAACTCGGTGTCATTGGGAACACGCGTGATCGTGCCAAGAAGGCCGCCATTGGTGACAATCCGGTCGCCACGACGCAGATTTGCCAGAACTTCGCGATGCTCTTTGGCCTTCTTCTGCTGAGGACGGATAAGAAGAAAGTAGAAAACCACGAAAATAAGAACGAGCGGCAGAAGGCCTCCAAGACCGTCAAGACCACCCCCGCCAGCGCCCTGCGCCCAGGCCGGTGAAATAAACATCATATAATCCCCATTGACTGAAAGTTGCCGGAATATAACGGTCCACCAACAGCTTGCAACCGATTCCGCGAAAGGAGTTGCAGCCAATTGACCGGATACGCCTTTGTGATAGGGTCCGGCGCCGATTTCCGGCCTGATTGCTCATGAATATGACAGATACGAATACAACCGAATTGCTCACCCGCATCGCAGATGCGCTGGACAGGATTGCGCCAAAAGCAGCAACCACTGAAATTCCGGCCGATGCCGATGCGTTTACGTGGCAGGCTGAAACGTCCCGCCTAGAGCGCGTGGCCGACATCAACCGGCTCGATATCGAACAATTGATAGGCATCAACCGGTCACGGGACACCCTTCTCGAGAATACGCGTCGCTTTGCCGAAGGCTATCCGGCCAATAACGCCCTGTTGTGGGGCGCGCGCGGAATGGGGAAGAGCTCTCTCGTCAAAGCCGTCCATGGCACGATCGCGGCGGAAACAGAGGGTAAGCTGGTTCTGGTTGAAATTCACAGGGAAGACCTGTCATCCCTGCCCCAACTGCTCGCCGTGCTCCGCGATAGCCCCCGCCGGTTCATCCTGTTCTGCGACGACCTGTCATTTGACGCCGATGACACGACCTATAAATCGCTCAAAGCCTTGCTCGAAGGCGGTATAGAAGGCCGCCCGAAGAACGTGATTTTTTATGCCACATCAAACCGTCGTCACCTGATGCCCCGCGACATGATC
>ENA-UOXV01001152-UOXV01001152.1-marine-metagenome-genome-assembly--contig:-NODE-1152-length-37492-cov-9.171061_pt1 | contig 37492 bp, 37 predicted proteins | sample MGYA00238165_ERZ766961 | MGnify/ENA primary metagenome ERZ766961 (study PRJEB28924, sample SAMN03173240) | marine metagenome | biome: Marine; feature: Water; material: Subsurface seawater | place: North... | reverse complement strand
AGCCGTAGTAGACCACTACGTTGATAGGCTGGGTGTGGAAGCGCGGTAACGCGTGCAGCTGACCAGTACTAATAGCTCAATTGGCTTGATTTATGCACTGAAAAAAATTTTTTATTTTATGATATTAAAAATCGGCTTTAATTTGAAATAATATTATTATAACTATTATAATGATGATTAGTCAAATCAGAAAAAAAATTATTAATAGTAAAGTAGAAACTAAACCATTTCCTTATATTTTTATAAGAAACATTTTTAACGATAGTTACGTGGATGAACTAAATAATTTTTTGCCATCTTATAAAAATTTAAATGGTAGAGAAATAATGTTTCAAAGTAAATCAAAATCGAAGAAAACAATTTTACCAAGTTCAACAACTTATAAAAAACTTTCTAAAAAAAAAGAATTTAGAAATTTAAATAAATATTTTAAAGACTTAAAATTAGAAATAATAAAAAAATTCAATAGACAAATAAATATTTACGTAAAACAAAAAGTATTTCCTAGCAAACTAAAGTACCATTCATCTTACTCGGTAATGAAAAAAGGATATAAGAAAAGTCCGCACCTCGATAGAAGAGACCATTTAATACATATGATATACTATTCTGATGCAGAAGCTTCAAAAGGGGGAGAAATAATTTTAAATAAAATAAACAAAAATATAAAGAAAGAGTATGATATTTTCCCAGCTAGGAGTTCCCTAAAAGTTTTTAAAAAGTACAAAGTAACAAAAAATTCTTTACTTGTAATATTAAATGTTCCTTGGGCGTATCATTCGGTAAGTTATTATCATGGAAACAAAGATAGAAAATACTTTTATATGGTTTACGATTTTCCGATAAAAAAGTCTGGCTCAATTACAAAAAATAGAAAAAAAGGTTTTAATGTAAATAATTTTTGGAAACATAGGGTTTCAGTTAAGTCTAATAAAAGAAAAAAAATATTTCTGTCAGAATAAATGAATCAAAATAAAAAAACGTTTGACTCAAAATTTTTTGAATTTGTCCCGAAAAAAATAAACGATGAAATTATTTTATCTATTTATGAAGGCTGGAATAAGTCTCTTATAATAAAAGTTTTTCTTAAAAAAGGATCTTTAATCGATAATAATTTTATAAAAAAAAATTTCCCAAAAATAGTTGATAGAGAAAAAATGTTTATTAATACTTTTGGGACATCCACTTTTAAGTCAGAAATAGAAGAAATAAATTTAAAAGAATTTGATGCATTAAATATCTCTTCAGACGAAAAAAATTATGAGATAAAATCTTCAGAAGACTCTACTCTGTATATAATTAGCTCAGAAAATTTTAAAAAAGGAGGATTAGAGTCCGAATATTTCAATTTTAAAAAAGATATCAAAGCTATAGATATTTGGGGAGGACAATGTATTTCTAGGCCATATTCTGGTAAAGAATTAAATATTGTTTTATTCGATCTTAAACCTGGTTTTAAGTTTAATGATAAAGGACATGCGAATGAACAAATTACATGGTTAATAAATGGAAGTATGAATTTTTACTGCAATAACATTAATCAAGAATTAACTGATCTTACTGGTGTAGATATAGGACCCGATCATGAGCATGGAGGGGTATCAAACGGGGCTGTAGGATTTGATGCTTTTTTTCCAAAAAGAGAAGATGGAAAATACATGCAACCCATTAAAACTTTTAAATTTTAAGGGTTTACAATTTCCTCATAGCGATTTAGTGTTCAAATTTTGAACATATGAGGAAAATTAATATTTTAGACTGTACATTAAGAGATGGTGGCTATTACAATAGTTGGGATTTTTCTAAAGATCTTGTTAATGATTATCTTAAAGCCATATCTGACTCAGGTATTAAGTATGTAGAGATAGGATTTAGATCATTAAAAGAAAATAAATTTAACGGACCTAATTTTTTTTCAACTGAAAATTACATAAATATCTTAAAAATTCCAAAAAATATAAATATTGGAGTTATGATAAATGTTTCAGAATTAACACAACATAGAAAGAACTATAAAAAAATTTTATCTCAAATTTTCATAGAAAAAAATAAATCAAAAATAAAATTTATAAGGTTAGCAACACATTTTAGCGAAATTGATGAAGTAGTGAAAATTTGCAAAATCCTCAAAACAAAGAAATATATGGTGGTAATTAATTTAATGCAGATTACTGAACAAAATGAAAAAAATATAATCGAAGCTTCACGAAAAATAAATCAAGCTAAACCAGATGTTTTATATTTTGCTGATAGTTTAGGAGCGATGAATACCAAAGATGTTTTTAAATGTGTAAACCACTTGAGATCTCATTGGAAAGGAGAATTAGGAATTCATACTCATAACAATTTGGGCAAAGCAGTTTCAAATACTCTTTCTGCAGTTGAAAATGGGGTAACTTGGATTGACTCTACAGTGACTGGAATGGGTAGAGGTCCGGGAAATTCTGAAACAGAATATGTTTTAATTGAAATGAGTAAACTCTCATCAACAAGATATAATCTGCTCCCTATTACCAAAATTATAAAAAAATACTTTGAACCTCTTAAAGAAAAATACAAATGGGGACCTAACTCTTTTTATTATTTAGCAGGAAAATACGGCATTCACCCTACCTATATTCAAGAAATGCTAAACATCAAAATGGATGATATTGAAATCTTAGAAGCTATTAAACAGCTTAAAAATGGAGATGGAAAAAAATATGACGTGAATTTAATAAGATCAGAATTCCAAAAGCCTATAAAATTAACAAGAGGAAACTGGTCACCTAAAAAAAGACTTAATAAAAGAGAAGTTTTCCTAATTGCTTCAGGTCCAAAACTAAATGAATATAAAAAAGAAATAGAAAAATATATAATTAAAAATAAACCATTTGTTATCGCTTTAAATACTTCTGTGAAGATAAATAAAAAATTAATTAATCTTTATGTTGCATGCAATCCGTTGAAACTAATGACTGAAGCAGAACAATACAAAAATATTAAGTCACCTTTAGCAGTTCCTTTTTCAATTTTATCAAAGGAAATAAGAAAAAAGTTTAAAAAAATTAAAATTTTTGACTTTGGAATAGGTTTTAAAAATAATTCTTTTAAATTTTTTGGTAAATGTTCTTACGTCCCAAAACTATATACGGTAGCTTATGCTCTAGCTATTGCAGCTAGCGGGAAAGCAAAAACAATATATCTTGCTGGTTTTGATGGGTATCAAAAAGGCGATAGACGATTAAAAATTATCGAAGAAATATTCAATAGTTATAGAGAAACTCCAGGAGCTAGACCAATAACTGCTATTACTCCAAGCATTTATAATATTAAAAAAAAATCAATATATACCTTATGATATTAGAAGATATTTCAACAGTTTTAACAGTTAGGAAAGGGTCTCAAAGAGTTAAAAATAAAAACCTTAAGCCTTTTAGCAAAAAAAATCTTTTGGCCTATAAAATTGAAACACTTTTAAAAGTCAAAAGTATAAAAAAAATTATTATTAACACTGATTCAGACGATGCTATATCAATTGCCAAAGAATATGGTGTTGGATTTCACAAAAGAGATCCATACTTTGCTAGTTCTGAGTGCCCTAACAGTGAATTCTGGAAGCATATAGCTGAAAATACTAAATCTGAATACATTTTGTTTACTCACTGCACAAATCCTATGATCAAATCAGAAACATACGAGGATATAATTAAAATCTTTCAAAAAAACAAGGAAAAGCATGATAGTTTTAATAGTGTTTCTGAGGTAAAAGAATTTCTTATATTAAACAAAAAACCTATCAATTTTCAATTTAGCAAAGCTCCAAACTCACAAGATTTACCAGATGTAATAAAATTAAATTTTGCTATTAATATTTTATCAACAGAATTAATGAAAAATAAAAAATCTTTAATAGGCGATAAACCGTATTTTTATAAACTAAGTGCCGTGGAAGGATTTGACATAAATACGACACAAGATTTTGAATTCGGAGAATTTTTATTTAATAAGGAGATACAAGGTGTACATTAGAAATATAGCAGAGACAGCAAAGCGAGACTTATTATGTATAAAACTAAAAATTGGAATTTTACGAGAAGGTCTTTCTTATACTGGTTAGATAATTGTTCCTTAAAAAAAAGGATATGCGAAAAAGTTAAAATTGACCAATTATCTGTTTGGTGGATTTCAAAACTTGTTGATAAAGATATTGTATTACAAAACCAATGGTATTTAAATTTAAACGATAAATTAAATAATAAAAATTATAAAACAAATAAATTTATTTACTTACAATTCTTAATCAAACTGATAAAAAATTTTTTCAAAAATATAATATTTATTACGATTATAAAATTATTATATAAAAAATCGATTAATAAAAGTAAAAATAAAAAAAATTGTTACTTTTCAATGTATAATGATTTGGTTTTTTATAAAAAAGAAACTTTAAATGGCTGTTTCAGTTTTGCACCACTTAATAAAAAAAAAAATAATTGTTATTTAGTAAATTTAAATCTCAGCTTTGAATTGGTTAAAGATTATTTTAAAATAAAAAAAAAACTTTCAAAACTTTCATCATTTAATCATATTTTATATCATTATATTAATTTCACTGAAATATTTCACATATATATAAAGACTGTAATTTCACTATTTAAAACTTTAAGATTTGCTAATTCTAAATATTTTCTTATAAATAATAAAAATTGCTCAGATATATTAAGACCAAAATTATTTGAATCTTTCTTTGGAGATATACAGGATACTCTGATTATCTCAAAAGCTGTAAAAAATTTCTTAAAAGATAATGATTATGATAATTTTATCACTAATGGAGAATTCTATCCTCATTTTAGATCTATTTATCATCACATAAAAACTTTAAAAAATAATACAAAAATTATCACTGTAAATCACGCCGATTATCATCAAGATAATTTATTTTTGTATTTGAATAAAAAAGATTTTTCAAAGAGAACTGATAAAAAATATCGATCGCCAGAACCAGATATATTTTTTTCACAAGGTACAGAATATGCAAAATATCTAAAAAACATCTTCCCCCACAAGAAAGTTTTTATTGTTGGATCTTTTAAATTTGATTTTGCTAATTCTGTTAGCAAGAAAACTACCATTAGAAATATTCTTAGAAAAAACGATCATGAAAAAAATAAAAAGATATTAGTTGTACTAACTTCATTAAAAGATGAAGATTATCTTGTGCATTTTCTTAACAAGTGTGATCTAGCTCGCTATCTGATTGTCTTATGCGCTCACCCAGTAACTCAATATTCAACAGAAAAGTATTTTAAAAAAAACTTTAATTTTAGTTTTGTTACACTTAAAAAATATCATTCTAGAGAAGTGATTGAGGCTGCAGATCTTATTGTATCAGGATATGCCTCTCTTGCTTATGAGGCATTCTTTCGAAAACTAAATGTTATCAGGGTCGAAGATTATTTTAGACCAAATTGGGTAGATAAAAAAGATTATATACCCCTGATTAAAAGTCCAAAAGATTTTAATAAATATATTGAAAAATCAAAAAAGGTTCCAAAAAATTTATTAAAAAAGATTGAAAAAAAATATTTCTTCAAATTTGACCAGAAAACTTCTCAAAGATTCTGCAAAATTATTGAAAAATTAAAATAAAATTATTATGAAAAATTTGCATTATGATTATAAATTTTCTGACATAATAAATAGCATTAAAAAATGTAATATAAAAAAAAAGGATATAGTCTATGTTTCTGGCAATCTTTCTAGTTTTGGGTATTGTGAAACTAAAAATATTAATAAAATTCCTGAACTATTTTTTAAAGCCTTGATTGAGGTTATAAAAAAAGAAGGTACGATAATTGTCCCTTCACACACTTTTTTTTTAGCAAACACAAAAAGAATTTTTAATATTAAACTTTCTAAAAGTATTTCTGGGTCTTTCTCCAATTACATTCTCAAACAAAAAAATGTAGTTAGGCAAGAACATCCCTTCTCATCCTCAGCTGCAGTTGGAAAAAAAGCAAAATATATTTGTTCAAATAATACTAAAAGTGTTTATGGTCTAGGTAGCCCTTTTGACAGAATGATAAAATTAAATGCGAAATTTTTAAGTTTAGGAATGCCTATTAATCTTAATTGTTCTCAGGTTCACCATGCTGAGCTAATGATGAATGTCCCTTACAGATATAACAAAAAATTTTCTCACAGAATAAAAAAAAATAATAAAACTTATAAAAAAGATTTTAATATGTTTGTTTTAAAAGAGCAGCATTTAAAAATTAAAAGAAATAAAAATAAAAAAATTATTGAAAATTTCACAAAAAAAGAAAAAATTTTCAGATCAAAATTGGGAAATAATTTTATTTATTCTTATAATTTAAAAAAATTTTATGAAATAAATATGAAATTATTTAAAAAAGATATTTTTTGTTGGGTTGGAAAAAAATTGATTTAATTAATGATTAAAAATAATTTATTTGCAGAACTAAATTTTAACAAAAATAAATTTTTATATTATAAAAAAAAATATTCTTTTGAACTGATTAAAAAAAATATCAACAAAATTTACCAAACAGCAATTAAAAATAAAAAAGGTGTAGTAGCCTTGAATACAAAAAATAAATTAGATTTTCTCATAAAACTTTATGCTTTAAATAAAGCTGGTTTTGTAGTTTTTATAACAAATACAAACTCTGAAAATTTTTTAAAAAAAGAGAAGATTAAAATTAATTATTTTTTTAAGAAGAATAAATTTACGAATATAAAAAAAACAAAATATCCTTTAGATAAAAAAATTTCCTTAATCTTCAAAACTTCTGGTTCAACAGATGTTTCAAAATACGTATTTTTATCAAATGATAATATCTCTTTTATAACTTCTGAAATGAATAAAAAAATGTTTTTAAATACAAGAAGTCAAAACGAATTAATTTTTGCACCAATTGATCATGCTTTCGGTTTCGGAAGACTGCATTCACTTTTGAAGAGTAATCATTCCATCACTCTTGTTGACAAAATAACTTTAAGTAAATTTTATAATACTTGTGATTATTTTAATTGCACTTGCGCGTCAATTCCTTCGAACATCTTGATGGCGCTTATAGATTTAGATTATAAAAATTTTAAAAAAAAAATAAGTAAATTTAATTATTTGCATACTAGCACAAGCTATCTTCCAATAAATTATAGAAAAAAATTTAAAAATTTGAACTGCAATCTATTTATCAATTACGGAATGACAGAAGCAATGAGGTCAACATTTTTAGATTGTAAAAAATACCCAAAAAAAATTCATACTGAAGGTAAGCCTTTTAAAGGAATAAATTTAAAAATTGATAAAAAATATAATACTTATGGAAATATATTCATTAAAGGAAGAAACTTAACGTTGGGGTATTCAGATAAAAAATTGTGGAAATCAAGATTTATAAATGGTTGGTTTTCTACAGGCGACCTAGGTTACTTAGATAAAGATGGATTTCTAATTTTTTATGGAAGGGATAAAGACAATATTAATTATAATGGAATAAATTATAATTTAAAACAAATTGAAAAATATTTAAAAAAGAGATTTTTTATGAAAAATCTTAAAATAATAAATATTTCAAAAAAAAGAAATAGTTTTGACTCTAAATTATTTTTGTTTATAGATAAAAATTTAAAAGAAAATTTGATTTATAAATATTTAAAAAGTAAAAAAATTTTCATAATTTTTTAAAAAATAATAAAAACAAAAAAATTTATTTATAATAGAACAGGAAAAATAAATACTAATAATTTTATAAAAAAGATAAATGAAAAATCAAATTGAAATCATCGAAAAATTTATTTTAAGAAGTCTTGTTAAAATTAAAAAAAAATATAAAAATTTTAATAAAAAAAAAAGTTTTTTTGATCAGAGTATGGACTCTCTAGATTTTATGAAATTAACGTTTTTGATTGAAAAAAAATACAAAATTAAATTTTCCTCTAGGGATTTTAATAAAATTCAAAGTATTAATAATGTAGTAAAATTTATTAAAAAGAAATTATAAATTTTTTCTCCTAAAAAAATTGTCTTCAATTAAAATACTAAAATTTACATTTTTATTTTTAATAAGTATTTCGTTTATAATATCTTGAGGATCGGTTACTATAGGATACTCATGCATATTTAATGAAGTATTTAAAACAGCACCTATTCCAGATATCTTCAAAAATTGATTAATTTTCCGTCTTTAACAAGACTCGCTGCTGCATCATGTGTATCACTTATTCCAATTACTATCATTGTTGCATTCTATAAATTAATTTTTCATTAATGGGTGCCACTTACTCAAATTGTCAGTAACCGGTATTTTGTTTATCCATTTGAAATATTTTTTTAAACCTTTTTCAAGACTAATAAATTTATACTTATTAAGCTTATCACTTAAATACTTATTAGAGGCATCAAAAACAATGGAGTCACCGGGCGTACCACTCATCTCTTTTACTATATAATTTTTAAAATTTTTATTATTTATTGATAAAATCAACTCAATTAATTTCTTTATTTTTACCTTTTTCCCACACGTTAAATTTATAGTTTCATTTTTTTTTAAGTTTTTATTTGTTATTGATTTGACTAAAATATTTACTACATCATCAACATATTGAAAATTCCTAACCCTCTCCAGGGAACCTTTTACAATAATAGGTTTTTTCCTCCACAAATATGATGAGTAAATGCTTACCATGCCCTTTTTTAAAAAGTTTAAATTTTCTCCTGGACCATAAGTATTAAAAATCCTAAAAATTATTGTCCTCGTTTTTGTATTTTTTAAAACTTGCTCAATAAACATTTCACCTGCATATTTGGAAACACCATAAATAGAGTCTGGCTTAATAGCAGTATTCTCGTTAATCCTTTTTTTTAGAGCAGAACCGTAAACTGCACATGAACTTGTATAAATAATTTTTTTTACCTTGATTTCCTTTGCTAACTCACTGATTAGATATGTTCCATAACCGTTAGATAAATAATCTACTTTTGGATCATCATATGCTGGTTCGCCAGAAGATTGGGCAGCTAAATGAAAAATTATTTTTGGACACCATTTTTTAATTTTTTTTATAATAATTTTATTAGTAACATCTCCTTTAATAAATTTAGATTTTGGATTTATATAATGAATTCCTCCTTTAGTTGTAAGGTTGTCTACAACCAAAACTTTATATTTTTTTTTTATCAGTTCATTAGTTAAATGAGATCCAATAAATCCTGCTCCACCCGTAACTAATACTTTCGATGCCATTACCTAATTAGTATCCTATTATTAATTTTTTTCATAGTTGTATCAAAATTTTATTTTTAGTATCAATTAAATCAAAATTGTATTTAAACTATCTCGACATTCAATCAAATAATTTTTTCAAATAAATTTTCATATTCTTCTGGATCTCTCGAGTATTCATTACAAAAACTTGATCTAATTTTTTGTAAATTTTTATTTAACCACCATTCTTTAAAATAAAATTTTTTATCATTTAAAAAATTATTTGCCTCTTTTAAAGTCGTGAAACAAATTTTGGCTTTTTTCAATTTATAAATCCAAAAAAGAAACCTTTTATCAATGTTTGTTAAATTTTCATCGAACAAAAGAATCACAGGTCTATTTAATGTCATTGACTCAAAAAATCCCGTTGAAAGAAAAGTTTCAATCGTCAAATTGAAATTATGACTTATTTGATGAGATTTTTTTAATGTAGAAATAAATCTGATATTCTTAAATTTTTTTTTTATTAAAGATACTTGCAAACAAGGTTTATAAAGTATTAGGCACTTAACGAACAGATTTTTAATTAAATGTTTATTTAATCCTCCTAAGAATTTAATTAAATAATTGGTGTAATAGGTGTTTCTACTGAAATTTTTTGAATAACCATAACTTGATCTTTGAGGAAATAATGGAAATTGATAAATTGAAAGTAATACCTTAATTTTTTTTGAACCAAAATTTATTTGGTCTTTTTTTTTTAAATTTGAGGTAACAAAAAGAGGATAATTATTTTTATTTTTTTTCCAGCCCCAAGTAAAATATTTATCAGATAGTTTTTCTTCAAAATACTGACCAACATGTTCATTGTACATTCCAGCTGCACCATGTTGGAATATATAATATTTTGATGTTTTTAAGTTACTTTTATAAATCTTGAAAATTTCATCATCAAAATGAGCATATGAACTTAAAATTTTTTTAGGTTTTTTTGGCCAATTTAAAAATTTAGATATGTTCTCAACTTCTTTAAATTTATCCAAGTATATCCTAGGAAATGTTTTATAAATATTAGCATTAAGAAAATTTTCAAGTTTGTCAGAAGTAACCTTAAATTTGTAAGTTTTTTTCCATAATTCTCTTATTTTTCTTTCACCAGATAAAGAAATATTCTTTTTTTCAATTTTACTCTTTAATGGTAATTGCAAGTTTTTTAGGAGAAATTTTATTCGTAATTTTTTAGGGAGCGCTAAATTATAAAGAAAAAATTTACTATTTAGTTTATTGAATTTACTAAAATTTCTTACATTAAGTGCTGCAAATTTTTTATTTATATTCGATTTTTCGAAATTTTTTTTTATACTAACTTCGGCTATCCTTTTAAAGCCTTGAATTTTTAATATTTCATTGAAAACTTTTATATTCCATAGAATTGAATTAAGTGAGATAATTTTTAAATCTGTTGAGCTAGTTGTCGCCAAATTAACATTTTTTGTATCAAGAGTTATAACTTTATCAAATTTCCTTTTTTTTATTTGTAGAACCATATTCCATCTTTTTTGTAGTGCGTCTATATATACCCACAACCAAGTACTTATTATAAATTCCCAGTAATTATCTTTTTCTTTTTTTTTATGAAAAATATTTAAAGAATTACATAAATTTTTTAAAATTTTATTGTAATAAGAGTAAGAAAAAACAAATTTTTTGACTCCAATTAAATCTTTTTTGTTTTTATCGCCACCTACTAAGATTTTGAAATTATTATTTTCAATAGCATCAAAATTTTTTAAACACCAATCTCCTAAAAAAAAATCTTTTTTTTTGTTAAAATTATTTACAATATCTTTATTTAAATTTAGCCAAGGATTAAAAGTTACTATTTTCATTATCAAAAACTAATTAAGTTCTTTTTTTTTAAAAACAATGTGAGCTGGTGTGCTTTTTTATAATTCATTCCAATTTTATTTGAAATTTCATTTAATAATAATTTTCCATCTGCATAACTTAAAAAATCTAAAATAGTTTGAGCTTTTTTTCTATTAATTCCTTTTATATTTATATGAGAATATAAATTTCTTTTAGATAAATGAGGTTCACAAATTATTTTTGATTCAGGAATAATAGAATTTTCAAAATTAAGAATTACGTTTTTTATCAAGTCGAAACTTTGATTTAAACTTTTTTTATTAACAAATTTACCTAATTTATCATCTGAGGTATGATATTCTTTAAAAGTTTCATATTTTGATCTCATTAAAGAACCAAGACCAAGATCAACCCCTGGTGAATTGTACTGCCTTTCGTCACTTCCTCTCTGCATCCAATTATATATTTTATATTTCTTTTTCTTTTTAATTTCTTTTATAGCCATCTTGTCCGATAGAGTATTTTCAGATTTTGATTTCAAGTAAGAATATCTATTACTATCTCCTAAACATGTAAGAACGTATCCTCCAATTACATTTTGTTTTAATAAATCAAGTCTTTTATGAATGTATGCAATAGTTCCAATAGTTTCAGATGAAAAAAGTATTCTGTATGAATATTTTCTATTCTTAATTTTTTCTATCCACTTTGACAAAAATATAAGTATAGATGGACTTGATAATTCATTACTTGCCATCTGAGGATGACAAATATAGGAGGTTAATAAAATTTCCTTTTTTAATCGACCAGGTATAAAAATTTCTCCAATAGGCAAAACACCGTTTTTAAATTTAGAGTCAATTAGTACTTCGTAAGTTTTTTCCCTCAATTTTTTTTTTTTATTTTCAGCCATACAAAATGCCCAATTTTTTTTGTAATATGATGTAGCGTAAGGAATTGCATTTGGTTGACTTTTTAAGGAATGTATTTTTTTTTTTAATTCTTCTGCTGATAATTTTTTTTTTACAGGATGAGAATAGCCCATTACATATAAAAAATTGTCCTTAAAAGATATAATTTTTTTTTTAGATTTTATGCTTTTTATCCAAGCATCTTTTATTGACCAAACTTTAGGAATTTTCCAATCAAAAACTTTTTTTCCGCTTTTGAAATTTATTATCTTTAGTCTTGGATTAATTCTTTTAAATATCTTTAAAGTCTTTGTATTTCCTGACCCAGTTATTGATCTATAAATAGGTTGAATTTTTTTGCAAAGATTAAAGATTTCATTTTCTTTCATAAAAATTGTTATTTTTTAAGTGTAAAATGAGCACAAATCAACAGAATTTTGTCTTTACAGTTCAATATTTGAACATTATTATGTTCAAATATTGAACTTATGAAGAACAAAGAAGATCATTTTGAAGTTTTGAGAAGGATACAAAAAAAACCTGAGTCTTCTCAAAGAGAAATAGCTGAAGACCTGGGATTTAGTCTTGGTAAACTAAATTATTGTTTAAAGGCCCTAAAAAACAAAGGCCTTATTAAAATACAAAACTTTAGCAGACAACTAAACAAAGTAAGTTACGCAAAATACATCCTTACACCTAAAGGAATTGCAGAGAGAACCAAACTCACATTAAATTTTATGAAAAGAAAAATGAAAGAATACGACGAACTAAAAAAAGAGTTAAAAAGATAATGTGGACTATATTGAAACTAGATCAGAAAAAAATAAGTCTTTTAAAAGAAGATTTAGGTAAATATCTTGGTTCAGATTTTATAATATATGACCCAAAAATTTCGATTCAAAAATACCGGAACAATAAATTGCTTAAAAAAGAAATACATCTTCTTGGTAATTATGTTTTTTGTTTTCATAAAAAATTTTACGAACCTTCTACAATAAATAGTCTTAAAAACTTACGAGGTTTAAAATATTTTTTACACGGGTTTTTAAATAGTCAAAACGAAATAACCCATTTTATTACAAAGTGTAAACAACTAGAGGATAGAGATGGTCTAATTTCAGAAAATTTATTTGAATTACATTTAAACAATTATTACAAATTCACTTCCGGACCTTTTGTTGAAAAAATTTTTAAAATCATTGAATTTCAAAAGAATAATATAAATATATTGATGGGCAACTTAAAAACAAAGATTAAAAAAAACGAGTTTTTATTTAGTCCATTATAAAAAAATATGATAAATAAACTTAAATGTAAAAATTGTCCTTTTACATTGTGCGGAGCATTGATTAAATTTTAAATGAAGAATAAAAACTCAAAAAAACTTAAACTCAAAAAACCTTTTTTAATTGCTGAAATAGGCATCAATCATAATGGGTCAATCAAGTTAGCTAAGCAGATGATTGATTTAGCAAAGAATATTGGTTTTGATGCTGTAAAGTTTCAAAAAAGAAATCCAGAAATATCAACTCCAGAAAAACAAAAAAATATTTTTAGAAATACACCTTGGGGTGAAATGAGTTACTTAAATTATAAAAAAAAAATTGAATTTGGTTTAAAAGAATTTAAAGAAATAGACAAATATTGTAAGAAAAATAATATTTTGTGGTTCGCTTCGGCTTGGGATTTAGATAGTCAAAAATTTTTAAAAAGGTTTAATTTGAAATATAACAAGGTTGCCTCTGCAATGGTAACTAACTTAAAACTTGTAAATGAAATAGCGAAAGAAAAAAAAATGACATTTATCTCTACTGGGATGAGCTCTATCAAAGATATAAAAAAGTGTATTAGTTTTTTTAAAAAAAATAAATGTAAATTTGCATTAATGCATTGTGTTTCAACTTATCCTTGTCCTGAGGAAAAATTGAACTTAAATATGATTCCTACATTAAAAAATAAGTTTAAATGTGAAGTGGGCTATAGCGGACATGAACCTACTGTTTCCCCGACTATATTTGCCTACCTGTTAGGAGCAAGATATATTGAAAGACACATTACTCTTGACAGAAGTATGTGGGGTACAGATCAGGCAGCTTCTTTATCTAAATCAGGAATGGAAAATTTAGTAAGTATTTTGCAAAAAGCACCTCTAATAATGGGAAATGGAATTAAAAAAATCTCAATTGAAGAAAAAAAAATGTTAAAAAAATTTAAGTATTGGAGCTAAAATCTTATGAACAAATTAAATCTAATTAAACAGAACTTTTATGAAAATGGATATGTTCAGATTAAAAAGTTATTTCATTATAAAGATATAAGAAGCATTTTTAGTCAAATAAAGGATATAAAAAAAAAATCAATAAAAGTAAAGAATCCAAACATGCATTTTACTAGGGATAGAAAGTTAAATACAATCCATGATATGAACACCTACATAAAAAGAGGTTCGATAATACAAATTAGTAAAAACAAAAAACTTTTAACAATAGTTGAAAAAATTTTGGGAGAAAAAGCCTCGGTAAGAAACATTGAATTTTTTTTAAAACCAAAAAAAACAGGAATGAGATCCCCTTACCATCAAGATAATTTTTATTGGAATATAGAAAACAAAAAAGCTCTAAACGTTTGGATTGCTTGTTCACCAGCAAACATTAAAAATGGGGGAATGTGTTATTATAAGTCTTCTCATAAAAATGGTCTTATACAACATATTTTGTCAAGTGAACCGGGAAGTTCTCAAAAAATTCCTGAAGAAAAATTAAAAGAAATTAAAAAAAGAAAAGTTTACCCGGATTTAAAATCTGGTGATTGTATAATACATCATTGCGAAGTTGTTCATGGTAGCAAAAAAAATACGTCTAATTTAGACAGAATAGGCTTAGTAATTAGCTATAAGGGAAAATCAGCAAAAATTAATAAAAAAAAAATTCAGAGATATAGAAATTTAGTCAAAAAAAACAATAAATCTCTAAAAAAAAATAAAAATTGAAATTTATATCTGTTATACCAGCAAGATCAGGTTCTAAAGGTTTAAAGAATAAGAATGTTTATCAATTGAATAAAAAACCATTAATTAAGTATACATTCGAACAAGTTAAAAAATCAAAGTTAAAAAATAATTTTGTTTTAACTAATAGTAATTTAATAAAAAAAATTGCTCATAAATATAAAATTAACAACCAATATAAAAGACCAGCCAGTGTTTCCAAAAGCACTTCTTCATTAATGGATACAATTTTACATTTTTTCAATTGGACGAAAAAAAAGAGGATTTTTTTTGATTATATGATAGTTTTACAACCCACATCTCCATTACGGAGCTATAAAGATATAAATAAATCTATTGAAATTATAAAAAAAAAAAGATGCAAAAGTCTATTCAGTATTTCTGAATCACTCGAACATCCATATGAAGTTATAGATGTTAAGGGAAAAAAATGGAAACATGTGCTCTCTAAATCTAAAAATTTTTATCGTAGACAAGATTTTGATATTAAATCTTATTTTATTAATGGGTCGATATATATAATTCATAGAGATTTGATTTTAAAAAAAAAAACTTTTGATAAAAAAAATAATGCCTTTTTATATATGCCAAAAAGCAGATCACTTGAAATAAATGATATTGAAGATATAAAAATAATAGAACCAATATTAAAAAAAATATGAAAATTCCTTGGAGCGGAAGAGCTCATAACTACAATAAAAAAGATATTAATTATCTTACAAATATAATAAAAAAAGCGGATCCTTTGACACAAGGTCCATTTTTAAAAAAATTTGAAAATGATTTTGCAAATTATATAGGAAAAAAAAATACATTTGCAGTTAGCTCAGCAGCTGCTGCTTTAGAAATAATAGCACTATTACTTAAGTTGAAAAAAAATGATCAAGTGATTGTTCCAGCACATACATACTGCGCTTCGGCAATACCGTTTGCAAGAAATGGAGCAAAATTAATTTGGGCAGATATTGACTTCAAAACTCGTGTGATAAATATTGATGATGTCTTAAAAAAAATCAATTCCAAAACTAAAGCTATAGTTATAGTTCATTTATATGGATATGCATGTGATTTTTCCAAATTAAAAAATATTTGTAAAAAAAAGAATATTAAGATTATTGAAGATTGTGCTCAGGCTATCGGAGCAGAAATTAACGGTAAAAAAGTAGGAACTATAGGTGACTTTTCATGTTTTTCTTTTCACGCCCAAAAAAATATAACTACGTTGGGTGAAGGTGGAATGGTTTATGTAAAAAACAATTCATTATCTAAAAAGGTTTTAGGGTTAAGACATAATGGACACTGTGGATATTTCAATAAAAGAAGAAAATACTGGCAGCCAGCTATGGGAAATTTAGATTTAGATATAGATAATACCTGGCCTTACAAATTTACTTTGAGCGAAATACAATGTGGCGCTGGAATAATAATGTTAAAAAAACTGGATAAATTAAACAATTTAAGAATAAAACGAGCTAAAAAATTTATAAAAGAGTTGTCAAATTATAAAGAATTGGAATTTTTAAAAACAACAGGAAAATTTAGACACGTTTACCATTTATTAAGTGCATATTATATACCAAACAAAAAAATTAATAAAAATCATTTAATTGAAAAATTATATAAAAAATATTCAATCAAATGTGCGGTTCAATATTACCCTTTATACAAATATGATTTGTTTAAAAAAATGGGGCAAGGAGGAAAAAAACTTATTAATACAGAAAAGTTTTACAACAACATGATATCATTTCCATTTCACGTCTGGATGAGCAATAAAGAGTTTAAATATTTAATAAACTCAGTCAAAAAATCTCTAGTTGAAATAAAAAAATTACGAAAGTAATGAAAATAATAGAGAACAAGAAAAAAAAAATACATAGTATTTTAAATGACATAATATCAAATAATAAGTTCATCTATGATATTTGGGTATATGGAAATTTCACTGATAAAATATCCGATTTAGATTTAATAATTATTTATAAAAACAATCCTAAAGAAATAGTGTTTTCACATTTTATAAAAAAACTTGTTGCAGATGGAACTGTAATTTACATTGGTTATAAAAAAAGAAATGATGTTTTTCTATTCGATGATATTAAAACATATTCTATAAAAAGAAAAAAATTAATTAGACATAAAATAAGTAGTAATTTTAAAAGATTTAGATGTCTTACATCATTTTTAGAAAGATATTATGAACGTAGCACTTTGCTTCAAGAAAAAAGAATAGCTTATTTAACAGATATAAATTTAAGAAATATTAAAAGCTTATTTTTTTGTTACAAAAATTTTTTTAGGTATTTTAAAAATTTGAAAGAAGAAAAAGAAAAGTTTAACAATATTGAAAAAATTTATAATATTTTAAGAAAAGACCACAGTAAAAAAAAATTGAAGAAGAATAGATATAAAAATTTTTTAGATGTCATAAAAATTTTTAATAAAAATTTTTATAATTTAAGCTTAATTACTATAGAAAAAAAATTTCAAATCGATAAAGTTCCAAATTTTGTATTTAAATTTAAAAAAAAAATTTTTTTTTCAAATAAAAGCAATAATAAAAAAGTATTAAAGGTACCAAATTTATTTTTTTACATATTTTACTTTTATAGTAAACAAACATACAAGATATCAAAATTGATATCAAAAGATTTTAAAATAAAAAATAAAAAAAACATTAACTTTTCAAAAAATTTAAGTTTACTATTTATTAGATATTTAAAGAAAAAAATTATTTTTATTAATACAAATTTTATTTCTCTACGGAAAAATAATTTTACCAGTGGTTTATATAAGTTTACCTGGTATTTAAATAAGACATGATTTACAAAAAATATTTTTCTAAAAAAAGTATAAATCAAGAGATTTTTAATAGAAAAATTAATTGGTATTTTGATATTAAATCAATTTTGTATCAAAAAAAGGCAAATTTTTTAAAAGAAAGCAAAAATCATGCACTAATTCTAAAAAAAAATTTTTCTGAATTAACAATTAAGAAACAAAAAAAAAATCAATATAATAAAAAATTTATATTAACAAAAAAAATTAATTGGAATAATTTTACATCGAATAAAGATCAAGATTTTAGAAAAAAAATAAAGAAAAATTTTCTATTTTTGCAGAAAAATAACATACAAAAGTACACTAAATTTTTTTTAGTTCATGGTAGTTTAGCATCAAAAGATTATATAAAAGGATGGAGTGATCTCGACACTTTTGTTGTGCTAAAAAATGAAATTTTTCAAGATGTAAATCAAATTATAAAATTAAGGAAAATTCTTAAAAAATTTTACATTAAATTATTAAAAGTAAGTCCGTTTCAGCATCATGGTTTAATTATTTATACTGAGAAAGATTTACAAAATTATCTTAGCGGCTTTCTACCAATACAAGCTTTAGAAAAAAGTTTTAATTTATTTGCTAATGAGAAAATAGAAATGAAATGTGTTGAAACCAAAAAAAACTTATCCTTAATAAGCTTGAAAGAGAGGCTGAAATATTTAATAAAAGGTAATAGAATTGGCTACTATGATCACCATGCCTATAAAGGTAATGGCCTAACCACTCCACTTATAGAAGGCAAAAACCAAATGTACCAATTGTTTTGTCATATTGGGTATATGTTAAATATTCCAATTTTATACTTTGATGCAATAGGAAAGAGTTTACATAAAAAAAAATCATTCTCAAAATTTTACAAAATAATTAAAGAAAAAAAAATTATAAGCTTAATAAAGAATTCTGAAAAAATTAGAAATATTTGGAGTCAAAAAAAAATTGTTAATAAAAATATTCCCGATTGGATTATAGATATTCTTGGAAAAAACTATTTATTTGATTCTCAAATTGTTTTAAAAAAAATAATCTATTTAATTAACAAACATAACACTAAATGAAGAAGTTTTACAAAATTTATAAACTATTTCTTAGTAGCCAGATAAGATTTCAAAATCCAGAAAGAAGCGAGTTATTAATATTTGATAAAGCAGGAAGTGATATGTTTAAAAATATTTTATATTTTAATAATTATTCAATACTCGAAGCAAGGTCTGAAAGTTTGAGAGTTATTTATTTTTCTTGGAAAATTTTATTTTTAATGATGAGAAATTTTCATTCCAACTTATTTACATGTTATTTAATTTCATTGATTAAAATAATCAAACCAAAAATTATTATCACTGCAATTGATAATTCATTTAAATTTTCTGAAATTGCAAAAATTTTATATAAAGATATTTTCTTTATCGCTGTGCAAAACGCATCTAGATATGATTTTGATAGAAATGAAAGATTATTTAAAATTGGATCTCTAAAAGAAGATGATAATAAAAAATTTTTTCTACCAAATTATTATTGTTTTGGAGACAAAGAAATTGAGGATTGTAAAAAATATAATATAAATGTTTTAAAATTTTTTAAAATTGGATCTTTAAGGTTGGCGCAGTATTTAAATCATCTTAAAAAAAAAAATATTCAAATAATTCATAACAAATATGATATTGGTTTAATTTCAGAATCTAGCGCCGGTAAAAACAAATTATGGAAACGTTCAGGTGTAGAGGAGGGATTTGCAAAAATTGTAAAATTCACAATAAATGTTTGTAAAAGAAACAAACTAAAATTTACTTTTATAAGAAAAAGACAATTTAATCCTTTAGCAGCTGCAGAGATGAAGTGGTATCAAAATTTTTTAAATAAAGATGAATTTAATTTTTTAAATAATAATGCAACACAAGTTTCAAAAGAAGAATTTAATTCTTATAAAGCAATTCATCAAAGCAGTATTTGTGTCGGCACATGTTCAACCCTCTTAAGAGAGAAATTGGCTTTAAAAGGTAAAATTCTTGCCAGCAACTTTACAAAACTAGATCATTATGATTTTCCACTAAAGGGTTTTTCATTTATTAAAGATCCCAACTTTGTAGATTTTGAAAATAGGGTGCTTGAAATACTTAAAATTGAAAAAAATGAATATTTAAAACAGATAAACTATGAAAAGCTAATAGAAATAAATGATGATAATACTCAATTTGATATTTTAAACAAAAATATAAGGAAAATTTTAAATTAATAAAAAATTAATTTTTAATAAAAAATTAACTATCAAATGTGTTTTAAATCTTATAAATAATTAAAATGTTTAATAACAAATCAATACTGGTAACAGGTGGAACAGGAAGCTTTGGGAAAGCGTGGGTGTCACACTTATTATCAAAATATAAAAAAATCAAAAGATTAATTATTTTTAGTCGAGATGAACTAAAGCAGTATGAGATGGAAAAAACATTTAGTTTTAATAAGTATCCTTGTTTAAGATATTTTATTGGAGATGTAAGAGACAGCGAAAGATTAGTGACCGCTTTTATGGATATAGACTATATCATTCACGCGGCAGCACTTAAGCAAGTGCCAACAGCTGAATACAATCCAATAGAAACTATTAAAACTAATATAATAGGAGCTCAAAATGTTATTGAAGCAAGCTTAAAAACAGGAGTGAAAAAAGTTTTAGCTTTGTCAACAGATAAGGCTAGTTCTCCAATCAATCTCTACGGAGCAACTAAACTTTGTTCAGATAAACTATTTATAGCTGCAAACAATATTAAGGGGAAAAAAAATATTTCCTTTTCTATAGTCAGATACGGAAATGTGACAGGCAGCAGAGGTTCGGTAATACCTCATTTTCAAAATACAAAGAGACAAGGTTTTTTAGAAATTACAGACAAGAGGATGACAAGATTCAATATTACACTTAAAGAAAGTATAGAAATGGTTGATTGGGCCTTCAAAAATTCTATTGGTGGTGAAATACTTGTTCCGAAGATTCCCAGTTATAAGATTCTTGATCTTGCTAAAGCTATCAGCCCTAACTGTAAATTAAGATTTACAGGAATTAGACCTGGAGAGAAACTACATGAGGAATTATTAAATTCTGGTGAAAGCTTAAATACTTATGAAACTAAAAATTATTATATAATTCTTCCAAGTGACCAAAAAAAATATAAAAACTTTTACGAAAAAAAACTTAAAGCAAAAAAAGTCAAAAAAGGTTTTACTTTTAGAAGCGATCAAAATACTTTTCTTAGTTTAACACAATTAAAAAACCTACTTAAAAATTATTAATCTTCTCTGCGACTCAAAAAAATGAAGCATAAAGTAAAAGTAATTTTACAAGCCAGAACTGGTTCAGAGAGATTATACGGAAAAGTTCTTTTACCTATTATAAAAGATGAGATGGTAGTTCTTTGCTGGAAAAGAATAAAAGTTTCAAATTATGATACCGTGGTGGCAATACCAGACAAAAGCGAAGATGATTATTTGGCAGAAGTTTTAAAAAAAAATAAAATTGAATTTTTTAGGGGAAGTAGTGACAACGTTTTTAGTAGATTTAAAAAAATTACCTCAAACATGAATTCAGAGGACATTGTAGTAAGAGTTACTGCAGACAATCCAATCGTAGATGGGTATTTAATTAATAGACTTGTCAAGGAATATAACGATAAAAAATATTTGTATTTTTCATCACATGATAATCTATTAAATTCACCTTATGGTTTACAAGTTGAAATCTTTAAGGTTCGACACTTAAGAGAGAAATTTAAAAAGAACAAATTTAATTTGGAGCATGTAACTCCAATAATTAGAAAAAAATATCTTAGTAAAAATAAACTCTCAATTACGGGTCTAAAAAAATTTAAAGGTTTAAGAATAACTGTTGATAATTTTAAAGATTTAAATCGAACAAATGATATATTTAAAGCTTCTTTTTTTGATGAAAAAAAAAATTATTTAGAGCTTCTAAATAACTTCTATAAAAAAGAAATTAAAATAAAAAAAATTAAGATTAATTCAAAAATAGTTTTAGGAACAGTTCAATTAGGAAAAAAATATTTTTCAAATAGTTCGATTACTCAAAACAGAGCTAATAAAATTCTTCAATTAGCCCACAAAAAAGGTATTAACTTTTTAGATACAGCTTTTGAATACGGAAAAGCTGAAAAATTTATTGGAAAATTTAGTTCTGAAAAAAAAATTTATTTTAACATAAGTACGAAATTAAAAAAGTTAAGAAATAACACAAACAAAATGAAGATTAGATATGAAATCGATAAAAGTATTTTTACAAGTTTAAAAAATTTAAGAACTTATAAACTTGATACATTTTTGATTCATGACTCAAATATCTTATTTAAATCTAAGTTTGTGCATACACATATATTAAAATTTATTAATTGTGGGATTATAAAAAATTTTGGAGTTTCAATTTATACTTTAGATGAATTTTTAAAGGCAAGAAAATATAAAAAATTAAACTGTGCACAAATCCCTTTTAATATTCTAGATTATAAATGGAAAGATATATTAAATGTAAGAAATAAAAATTTTAAAATATTTGTAAGAAGTATCTTTTTGAGAGGCAATTTGAAAAAAAAAAATATAATATTTCCATTTTACAAGACTAATAATAAAAAACTGGTTAATGAACTCAATAATTTGGTAAAAAAATTTAAAAAAAAAGATTTATTGGATATGTCAATTGCTTACATTAAGTCATTTAAAGGTATAGATTTTTATATACTAGGTGTGCAAAATCAATTAAACTTAAAAAGTACTCTTAATTATTTTAATACCAAGCCCTTTGGAGAAAGTGAAAAAAATATTATAATTAAAACTGTACAAAGATATTTTAATGCTGAGGAAGCTGATCTAAGAAGATGGAACTGACTTTGAATTTAGCATAATATTAAAACGATAATGATGAGTGCTGTAAACAAATTATTTAGCCTTAAAGGCAAGACAACAATTATAACAGGAGCCAGCGGATATTTAGCTGAAAAAATTTCATATACATTGGCAGATTTAGGAAGCGATTTAATTCTTATTACAAGAAATAATAAATTTATAAACCAGTATGATATTAAAATTGAAAAAAAATACCCTAAATTAAATATTCTAAAAATAAAATGTGATCTTTCAAAAGAAAAACAAAGAGAACAATTAATAAAAAATCTTAAAAATAAAAAAATTAATATTCTTATTAACAACGCTACTTTCAAAGAGAACAATCTTGTGGGTTATGCATCGAACTTTAAATCCCAGAGTATAAAAAAATGGGCGGCATCATTGGAGATAAATTTAACAGCAGTTTTTCACTTGTCTAAAGGTTTTAGTAATAATTTAATAAGATCTGGTAGTGGCTCCATCATTAACGTTTCATCAATTTATGGGCTTTACTCTCCAGACTGGAATATTTATAAAGGTATCAAATTAGGAAACTCTGCTGCGTATGCCTCTGCAAAAGGAGGCGTTATACAACTGACGCGGTGGCTCTCAAGCACCTTATCACCCAAAGTAAGAGTAAACTGTATTTCTCCGGGAGGCATATTAAGAAATCAACCAAATAAATTCATTAAGGCGTATACCAAAAAAACATTGTTAAAAAGAATGGCTAAGGAAGAAGATTTGGTCGGAGCATTCGCATATCTAGCAAGTGATGCGTCAAGTTATGTGACAGGACAAAATATCGTTATAGACGGTGGTTGGGGAAATTAAATGAGAGATTTAAAAATTAAAATTGGAAAAAAATTAATTAGCAATAAATCAAAAACATATTTCATTGCAGATATAGCAGCAAATCATGATGGTAAATTAAATAGGGCATTAAAACTAATTAAATTAGCAGCAGCAGCGGGTGCCAATGCAGCTAAATTTCAACATTTTAAAGCTGAAACGATAGTTAGTGATAAAGGCTTTAAAAATCTAGGTAAAATTTCTCATCAGGCAAAATGGAAGAAAAGTGTATTTAAAGTCTACAAAGAGGCTTCAATAAATTTTAATTGGACAAAAATTTTAAAAGCACAGTGTAAAAAATATAAAATAGAATTTATGACTGCTCCCTATGATTTAGACTATGTAGATAAAGTAAACAAGTTTATATCGGCTTACAAAATTGGATCAGGAGACATTACTTGGATAGAAATAATAAAAAAAATAGCAAAGAAAAAAAAACCTGTAATTATTGCCACAGGTGCATCAAGTTTAGATGACGTCAAAAGAGCAGTTAAAACAATCTTAAAGTACAACAAACAAATAGTTCTAATGCAATGCAACACAAATTATACAGCTGAAGATACCAATATAAATCATTTGAATTTAAATGTTTTAAATCAATATAAAAAAATTTTTGGCAATAAAGTTATAATTGGGTTAAGCGATCATACCCATGGAAATAATTCAGTTTTAGGATCGGTAGCTTTAGGAGCTAGGGTTATTGAAAAACATTTTACCGATGATAATTTCAGATCTGGTCCGGATCATTTATTTTCTATGAATCCTATAACATGGAAAAAAATGGTCAAGCAAACTCGAATTTTAGAAAAATCTTTAGGAGATGGAAAAAAAAGAATTGAAATAAATGAGAAGACATCATCTATAGTTCAAAGGAGAGCGATCAGACTTAATAGGCAGCTTAAAAAAGGAACAAAAATTGAAGAAAAATTTTTAAGCTATCTTCGACCTTGCCCAAAAAATGGATTAAATCCTTATGAAAAAAAAAAAATTTTGGGCAAAAAATTAAAAAGAAACTTAGAAGAAGGGGAAATTATTAATTGCCAGAACACGATATAGTGATTTTGATCCCATGTTTTAATGAAGAAAAAACAATTTTGCGTGTCAGTAAAATGGCAAAAAAATTTGCTGACATTGTTGTTGCTGATGACTCTTCCTCAGATAGCACCAAAGATATTTTAAAAAAAAATAAAATAAAATTTTTTTCCAATCAAATAAATCAAGGATACGAAAAAAATTTAATTACTGGTTTTAAATATATTTTTTCAAATTTCAAAAAAAAAAAATATATTCTTACTATTGACGCAGATGGTGAATTTCTTCCTAAAGGAATTAAAAAATTAATATCATTAATAAAAAAGAGCAATTCAGATATGGTGATAGGTCAAAGATCAAAATTTAACAGATTTAGTGAAATTTTCCTTGATTATATTTTCTTTAAAAAATATAAAATTAAAGATCCTGTTAGTGGTTTAAAAATTTATAAAATAAGCTTTTTAAAAAAAATTATTAAAAATTTATCTTTTTCAATGTTTTTAGTTGATATTGTTTGTCTATCAAAAAAAATGAATTTAAAAGTCAAAAATACGGAGGTATTGGTAAAAAAAAGACTAGACAAATCAAGAGTTGGCAACTATTTAATTTCTAATCTAAAAATACTTAAAATAACTTTCCAAGTAATCATATTTTAGGCCATGAAAAAAATAAAAATAAAATTTGAAGATCAAAGTAAAAATTGGAATATTTGGGAAAACAAGAGTGAAATTGAAAGAAGCATCCAAAGAGTAAAAGGTACTTTACCAGAGATGGAATGTGCTAAACAATTAAGTCAAATAGTAAAAAAAATCTATAAAAAAAATACTGTTTTAGATTTCGGTTGCGCAGCTGGACATTTTTATCATAGCTTAAAAAAGATTGATAAAAACATGAATTATACTGGTTTTGACTCAACAGAATCATACATAAAATTTGCAAAAAAATATTTTGCTAAAGAGAAAAATGTAAATTTTGATATACAAAATATATTTTCTCCTGCAAAAAAATATCTTAATAAGTTTGATATAGTTTTTTGTTCAAACGTTCTTTTGCATCTTCCATCCATAGATTTGCCACTTAAAAATTTATTATCGTGTTCTAAAAAATACTGCATTATTAGAACTTTAGTAAGTGAAAACACACATTTAAGTAAATTTTATCACACTGATAAAACTAATAAAGATAATGTATTAGACTCTTTTCAATTTCAAAATACTTATAGTTACAATTTAATTAGAAAAAAAATTAATAAAATTGGGAATTACAAAATAAGTTTTATTAATGATGAGTTTAATGGAGAACAAATAAATAAAGAATTTAAAAAATATAAAAAACAATATCCAGGCTTAACAAAATTTATCCAAAATACTCAAATAGCCGGGAGCAAAGTCTTCGAGTGGAAGTGGATTATTGTAAAAAAATAATTTTTTTTACTTAAATTGATGAAAAATATTAGTAATTTAATTGAATTAATAAATTCAAAAAATCGAAACAAGTTTTTTGTTTTACTTATTTTAACTTTTGTTTCGTTGATCTTGGAGATTTTTTTACTTAAATTTATTTTCATTATTTTCAATTATTTTTCAAATCCTGAAATTGGTAATGAATCCGAGTTTTACACTAATATTAATTTCTTTGTTTCAAAATTTGATTTAAATTATGATTTTTATATAATTTTAATTTTAATTCTTTTTTTTATATTTTTATTTAAAACTTCAATAAACCTTTTTATCAATTGGAAGAAAGCTAATTTTATTTTTAAGACCAAAGAATATTTAAGTAGAAAATTTTTAAATGGTTATTTATTTATGCCTAGAATATTCCATATGAGGACTAATACTGCTGAATTAATTAAAAATGTTACTACCGAAGTCGATAGTTCAATGCGGTCTTTGTTAGCAATTTCTAACATTATTTTAGAAAGCATTTTAACCTTGGGAATTATGGTTTATCTAATAATTATTGATTATAAAATTGCAATTACTTGCGTTGTACTTTTTGCTTTTTTTTCATCAATAATTAATTTTTTAAATTCGAAACAATCCATCAACTTAGGTAAAGAGAGAGTGAAAGTAGTTCAAAATCGGTTAAAAAATATTATAGAGTCATTAACTGGATCAAAAACTTATGAAATAACTGGTTTAAGAAATAAAGCAATTTCAATCTTTGATAAAAATAATGAAAGATTTGCAGATATTTCAATCGAGTCTTTTTTTAGAAATGCAATGCCAAAACCTTTGTTTGAGCTTTTTACAATACTTTTTATTACAGTTTCTTCAGTCTATTTAAATATTCAAAGCATGGATCTCAAATTTATACTCCCAACTTTAGCTGTATTTTTTACAGCAGCTTATAGATTAATTCCTAGCTTAAGTACTATTTTAACAAATCTGCAAGCTTACGAATATAATGTGCAAGCTATTAACAATCTCAGTAAAGACTATTATAAATTTAAAAAAATAAATTTTGTAGACAGTCCAAAAAACACTTTTAAAAAGCAAATAACCTTTAAGAATGTTTCTTTTACTTATGATGAAAAACCTAATTTAGATAGAAAGTTTTTATTAGAAAATTTGAATTTAACAATTTTAAAAGGTGAAAAAATTGGGATTATGGGCGGTAGCGGTTCAGGTAAAAGCACTTTCTTAGATATTTTAATGGGCTTGCTACCAGTGAACGAGGGTAAAATTTTATTTGATGAAAAAAATATAAAAGATGATTTATCAGGATGGCAAAAAAATATAGGTTGTGTTCCTCAGGACGTATTTATTTTAGATGAAAGTCTAAAAAAAAATATTGCTTTTGGTTTAGAGGAAAGTGCTATAAAAGGTGATAGAGTAAATCTTGCTTTAGAGCAGTCGGGATTATTTAATTTTTCAAAAAAATTACCGAAAGGCGTTGAAACCATGGTTGGCGAAAGAGGAGATAGAATTTCTGGAGGTCAAAAACAACGGATAGGTATAGCGAGAGCATTATATCTTGAGCCAGAAATTTTAATTTTAGATGAGTCAACCAGTGCACTTGACGAACAAACAGCAAAAAATATTGTTAGAGAATTATATGACAACAATAAATCAAAAACTATAATTTTTGTATCACACAATTTAAGTAATTTAATTTATTGTGATCATATTTTTAAAATAGAAAATAAAACCTTAAAAAAAGTTGAAATAACAAAGAATTAAAAATGCTTAAAAAAAAGATATTTAAATTTGGAAAATCATTTAAAGACGTGGATAAAATTAAGTCTAATTTCTTTTTTCAAAACAACTTATTAATTCAAAGGCAGAACAAAATTAACAAACTATATGTCGGTCAACCAAAAAGGAATAAATGTAAAGCATGTAATAAAATCTTGAGGGGAAAATTTTTTATTAATCATAATATTAAATATATTGAGTGTAAAAATTGCACTCACATAAATGGAAAGTATCAAGATACTAAAAAATTTGCTGATCAAATTTATATTGATGAAAAGGCAAATTATTCCAAGGGTTACAAAGAAAATAGTATTAAACAGTATTTTTTACGTCAAAAAAAAATTTATGATCCCAAAGCTGAATTCTTGAAAAAAAATTTTAAGAGACCTGCAGCTATTAAAGTTTTAGATATCGGCGCTGGTTCAGGATATTTCGTTTCTTCATTATTAGATAAGAAATTTAAGAATGTTCAAGGTTTAGAAGTTTCAAAAAATCAAGTTTCCTTTGGAAAAAATATTTTTAAAGCTATAAAAAAAGATCCCAGCAAGCTTAAGCAAGCTTACTTTGATGAAATAATTCAAGAAGTTAAAAAAACAAATTTTTCTTGTATTTCGATGATCGGTGTTTTAGAGCACATGGTTGATATGTCAACGATTATGAATGTTATTAAAAAAAATAAGAGGATTAAATATTTATATATCTTGGTTCCGATGTCTTCATTTATTTGCATTGTTGAAAACTTATTTCCATATGTATTTAATAGACATCTTGGTGGCGGTCATACTCATTTATTTTCAGAAAATTCTTTAAAAATATTTATGAGCAAATATGGTTTTGTTGAGCATTCCTCCTGGTGGTTTGGTACTGATATCCACGATCTTTATAGATCAATAGTTATAGAAAATAATAAGAAAAAATTTAAACCATTAAATAACATTGCTTATTTAATAAAAGATGTGATAGATAATATGCAATTTCAGCTTGATAAAAATAAATTATCTTCTGAAGTACACATGCTGTTAAAAAGAAAATAATATTTTCAAATAATGAATAGTAACAAAAAAATTCCAGTTTTTGATATTGCCTTAGGCGAAAAAGAAAAAGAATATATTAAAGATTGCGTTGATACATCTTTCATAGGACAAGGGCCTTATGTTAAAAAACTTGAAGAAAAGTTTAGCGCCTTTGTTGACTGTAAATATGGCATAACTACAACTAGCGGGACCACTGCTCTACATTTAGCTTGTGCCGCACTAGATATTCAAAAAGATGATCAAGTATTAGTTTCATCTAGCACAAATATGGCTTGCCCTTTTGCAATTGATTATTGTGGTGCGATTCCAGTTCCTATTGATATTGAAAAAGACACTTGGCAAATGGATATTGCCAAAATTGAGGATAAAATTAATGATAAAACAAAAGCTATCATGGTTGTCCATTTGTTTGGCCACCCTGTAGATATGGACCCAGTGGTTGAGATAGCTAAAAAACATAATTTAAAAATAATTGAAGATTGTGCAGAAGCACACGGCGTTGAATATAAAGGAAAAAAAGTAGGATCAATAGGAGACATAGGTGCGTTTAGTTTTTTTGCAAATAAAACAATAACATGTGGTGAGGGTGGCATGGTTGTTACTAACTCGCCTCAAATTGCAGAGAGAGCAAAGAGTTTAAAAAATCTTGCATATGGCAAAATAAACAAATTTATGCATGAAGATATCGGTTTTAATTATAGGCTACCTAACATAAGCGCTGCACTGGGACTTGGACAATTTGAAAATATTAATAATGTATTTAAAGAAAAAGAAAGAATTTATAATAGATACAAAAAAAATTTAGAAAACATTAAAGGAGTAAATATTCCGGCAATTAGAAAATGGGCTACGAAATATATAATGTGGGTTTTTAATTTATATTTAGATGACAATTTCCCAATTACAAGAGATGAATTAACAAAAAAATTAAAAGAAAAAAACATAGATACAAGGGATGCTTTTGTTCCGATCAATCAACAAAAAATTTTGATAGATAAATATAAAATATTTGATGAAAACGATTGTCCTAATGCAAACTATATAATGGAAAATGGTTTTTATTTGCCTTCTGGTAATACGATTACAAACGAGGAAATCGATTACGTTTGTGAAGAAATAAAAAAAATTTCTCTACAAAAATCTTAAATGAACTTAAATGAACTTAGAAGATTTTAAGCAATTTGTTATAAATTATAAAACTTTTAATTGGGAAAGCCGTGATTATGGTGAAAGTGATTTCAGAGACACCATGAAGTTTAAACATAGCTTTTTAATGAGCTTTATCAGGTTTTATAAAGTAAACAAATACTTGGAAAATCTCATTGATGAGAAAAATATAAGTAATCCAAAAATAGTCGATGTTGGCGCTTATCCAGGCAATATGGCTGTATTAAGTAAAAAAATTTTCAAAGATATATCAGAATATTGTGCAATAGGACTAGATCTGGATAAAGAATTTATTGAAAAAATGAGAGAACACGGTGTCAAATGTATTAATACAGAGATTGATCCTAACTTTCCTGAACCAAAAGAAAAAGTTGAATGGAATATTAAAAATTTTGACATCTGTTATTTATTAGACACAATAGAGCATTTGGTAGATCCAACTTTTTGTTTAGATAAAATTAATATGTCCATGAAAAATAATGGATATTTGTTAATTACAACAGACAACATAACTAATTTTTTGTATATTGCAGATATGATTAGAAAAGGAAAAAGTCCAAATGTGCCTCCGCTTTTGTCTTCAATGGTTTATAGGGGCGATCACAGACCTCACCACAGGGAATATAGTAAAGAAGAGTTAATTTTTACTTTGAAAAGATCAGGATTTGAAGTGGTAAAACATGAATTTTTCGATAGAAAACAAGGTGATTTCTACATTGATGAAGAAAAGAAAACAATTAAGAAACACAAAGTCAAAAAAAAAATAAAAAATATAGTTTATGAACTTATAAAAAATGCAGGTTTTTTAATCCCACATTTTAGAAACCATCATATAATTTTAGCAAAAAAAACTAAAAATATATCTGATGATATTGAAGAACGAAAGGTAACGTATACAATTAAGGACTGGCTAGAGTTAAGAAAAAATACAATTGGATATTAAAAAAATATGAATTTTGCTGTAATTGGGTTAGGGTCTTTCGGAGTTAAAAGAGCTAAAGCTATTAAAAGTTCAAAAATAGCAAAATTAGTTTGCATTTCCGACCCCGATGAAAACAATGCTAAAAAAGCAGAAAAAGAGCTAGATGTTCCTATCAAGAGCTTTCAGGAAATTTTAAACAGTAAAGAAATTGATGTTGTTAGCATTTGTGCACCGAATAAATTCCACAAAGAATTAATCATCGACTCGCTAAAAAATGATAAACATGTTTTTTGCGAAAAACCAATCTCAAGAAATTTTCAAGAGGCACAAGATATATTTAATTCAACAAAAAAATATAGTAAAATTTTACAAGTTGGTTCAAATCACCGTTTTTTTGAAAGTGTTTTACATGCAAAAAAATTAGTTGACGATGGCGTTATAGGAAAAGTTCTAAGTTTTAATGGAAGAATAGGACATAACGGAGAAAGATTAAAAGATAGTTGGTTTTGGAAAAAAGATATTAGTGGTGGTGGAACTCTGCTAGATAATGGTTGTCATTTACTAGATTTATCAAGATACTTTATTGGAAATTTTGTATCTGGGACTGGTATAACATCAAACACTTATTGGAAAAATATCGAGGTAGAAGACTCAGCAAGCGGAGTATTTAAAACAGAAGATGGTAGAACAGCTTCAATTTTTTGTTCTTGGCGACTACTTTCAGGATATTTTTTTTTCGAACTTAATGGATCTGAAGGATACATAAACGTAGACGGTCGTTTTGATACTCATGGTGGCGATAAAATCTTTTGGTCTACAAAAAAAGAAGGAAAAATTTATAATAAAGATTTTAGTCATTTAAAACCAAATTCGTATCAATTAGAAATAGATAATTTTGTAAATAATTTAAAAAATAATAAACCTTGTTCTCCAAATGCCAATGATGCTTTGGAAGTAATGAGAATGATAGATTTTATTTATAAAAATAAATAAAATAATAAAATGAAATGTTTCGATAAAGACTATTCAAAAATCTACGATTTTTTATACACAAATAAAGATTATACAAAAGAAACAAACTTAATAAAAAAAATTTTAAAAAAATACTTACCAAATTCAAAATCCTTATTAGATCTTGGATGTGGTACAGGCTTATATTCAAATTTAATGACAAAATTTAATTTTAACGTTGTTGGAGTAGATAGAAGTTCTAATATGTTAAATATCGCAAAACACAAATACAAGAAAAATAAAAAACTTTCATTTATAAAATCGAGCATAGAAAATATTAGATTAAATAAAAAATTTGATATTATTTCAGCTCTATTTCATATTTTGAGTTATCATACAACTGAAAGAGAAATAGATAAATTTTTTTCAAAATCACACATGCACCTAAATAAGAATGGAATTCTTATTTTTGATTTTTGGTATGAGGACGGAGTTTTCAGTTTGCAATCTCCTTTAAGAGTAAGAGAAATAAACAACTCAAATTATAAAATTATAAGAATTACAGTTTCCAAATGGTATAAAAAGATTAGTCAGATTTTTGACATTCATAATTTAGTTATCTTAAATAAAAAAAATAAAAAAATATCTAAATTTCAAGAAATTCATAGAATGAGATATTTTAATATGAAATCAATAAAAAAAAAATTGATAAAGCATAAGTTTAATTTTTTAGAAAGTTTAGACCTGCAAGCAGGAAAATCAGTTTCAAAAAATAGCTGGGGTGCACTAGTTGTGGCTAGAAAATTGTAAAATGAAATTTGAAGAAAAGAAAGTAGCAATCTTTATCGACTCAAGTAAAAAATCTGGTGGAGCTTATCAGGAGTTTTTATATACTTTAAAAAATATAAAAAAAGGAAACAAACACAAAATAAAATTTGTAATAATTGCAACTTCAAAAAATCTAGATCTTGAATTAGAAAAAGAAAATTACGAATTATATTATTTTTCTTTAAATTCTTTATCTAGGTATGTAGCTTTTTTAAGAAATGATAGCCAATTTGTAAGAGCAATAAAAAAATTTTACTTTTTTGAAAATAAATTTGAAAAATTTTTAAAAAGTAAAAATATAGATTTAGTATATTTTGTTGGGCCTTCTCAATATTCTCTTTATTTAGAGGATACAAAGTTTTTCATAACTGTTCCAGACGTAAGCGTTAGGGAAAATTTAGAATTTCCAGAAATAGTAGATAATTCAGAATTTTCAAGAAAAGATATTATTTTTAAAAAATCACTTCCTCGAGCGTTAGGAGTTATAACAAATTCAGAAATTATTAAAGAAAGAATCTCTTTTTTTTATAATGTTTTAAAAGAAAGAATCTTTTTAGTTAGTCATCAGCCCTCTTCATCTATTGATGAATTTGATAAAATTGATCTCACTTTGCAGAAAGAAGTCAGGGAAAAATTTAAATTACCTGAAAATTATATTTTTTATCCCTCAATGTATCTTCCACATAAAAATCATAGAACATTAATTAAAGCTTTAAGTATTTTAAAACAGAATAATCAAAATATGAAGTTAGTTTGTTGCGGTAATGATATTGGTTATCTTCAAGGGTTAAAAGATTTTACTAAAAAAAAAAATTTAGAGAGTGAAATAATCTTTCTTAACTTTGTAAAAGACGAGTATTTGCCTTACTTATATTTAGACTCTTCAATCTTAGTTATGCCAAGTTTAATTGGACCGACAAATATTCCTCCATGGGAGGCGTTTAAAATGAAAAAACCAGTTATTTATTCCAATCTTAAAGGTATTAAAGACGTTTTAGGTGATGCAGTTTTTTATGTTGACCCTATTAATCCTAATGAAATAGCTAATTCAATTTCAAAAATCATAAGAGATACTAAACTAAAAGAGGATCTTGTTAAAAAAGGGTCTATTAAATTAGTAGAAAATATTAAAAGAAATGATTTTTCAATTTTTTTTCAAATTATAAAAGAATATCGCACAATCCAAAAATTATGGAATTTCGATAATTAAGACGTGATTAAAAAAATATTAAAAAAGATTATACCTAAAAAAATTTTGAAATTTAGAAGAGACTTCTTGAATAAGAGAAATGAGAGAAAGTATTCTTCTATGCAAATTAATGATATATTTAAAGAAATTTACAAAAAAAAATTATGGACACCTGAAAATGAAAAAGATGAAAATAATTTTTATTCTGGAATTGGTTCTCGATATGAGGAATTTACTGAAGTTTATGTCGATAAAATTAAAAATTTTTTAATTTCACTTCCTTCAAAACCATCAGTAGTTGACTTAGGATGTGGTGATTTCTTTATTGGATCTAGACTTAGGGAATATTGTAATAAATTTATAGCAATTGATATATTTGAGGATTTAATAGAATTTAATAAAAAAAAATTTATGAATCAAGATGTGGACTTTCAAACTTTAGATATTACAAAAGATCAGTTGCCCTCAGGGGATATTTGCTTTTTACGCCAAGTGCTTCAACATCTGTCTAACGATCATATTCAAAATTTTTTGAAATTGATGTTGGGCAAATACAAATATTTAATAATAACAGAGCATTTACCCAACGAGGAGGGATATTTTGAGCCTAATAAAGATAAAATTACAGGTCCTAATATTAGAATTCATAGTAATAGTGGTATAATATTGACTGAGCCCCCATTTAATCTAAAATTTTTAGAAAAAAAAATTGTTTGTGATGTTTATCCAAAAAAAATTTTAGGTTTTGAAGGATTTTTACGTACAACTATTTTAAAACTATTATAATGAAAGTAGTTATCTTAGCAGGTGGAAAAGGAACAAGAATTTCTGAGTACACAAAAACAATACCTAAACCAATGATAAAAATTGGTAACAAGCCAATTTTAGTACATATAATTAATCATTATTTAAAATTTGGTAATAAAGAGTTCTTTATCGCCTTAGGTTATAAAAGCAAAGTTGTTCAAAATTATTTTAAAAATTTCAAAAAATTTGATCAACCATTTTCATTTAAAACAAATAAAAAAAAAATTTCAATAACTTTATCCTATACTGGTAAAAATACCCTTACAGGAGGAAGGATTAAACGAATGTCAAAATTTATAGATAAAAATGAAAACTTCATGTTTACCTACGGCGATGGAGTTTCTAACGTAAATATTAGACAATTAATGAAATTTCATAAAAAGAATAAAAAAATAATTACTGTTACTGCCGTAAGACCACCCGCAAGATTTGGGGAGATCACAATAAAAAATAAATGCGTTGATACTTTTAAAGAAAAACCACAAGTGAAAGAAGGTTGGATCAATGGTGGTTTCTTTGTAGCAAAATATGAGTTTTTTAATTATATAAAAAACGATAACACTATTTTGGAAAATAAACCTTTAGAAAAAGTAACTAAACTAAAACAGCTATATGCCTTTAAACATAATGGATTTTGGAAATGCATGGATACACTACGAGATAAAGAAGTTTTAGAAAAAATTTACAAAATAAATAAATTTAATTGAAAAAAAATAAAAGAATATTAATTGTTGGAGGAACTGGTTTTATTGGATTTTATTTAGCCAAGAAATGTCTTAGTAAAAAGTGGACTGTTGTTAGTTTTTCAAAAAATATTCCAAGAAAAGTAAGATATCTTAAAAATGTAAAATATATTAAAGGTGATTTATCAATTAAAAAAGACTTAGAAGTTCTCACGCAAAGTTTTGATTATGTGGTAAACCTTGGTGGTTATGTTGATCATAAAAACAAGGAAAAAACTTTTAGTAGTCATTATATAGGTTGCAAAAATCTTAGTAACTTTTTAATAAACAAAAATATAAAGTCATTCATTCAATTAGGAAGTAGCGGAGAATATGGAAAAATTAAATCTCCACAAAAAGAAAAGTCAATAGGAAACCCTAAATCTTTTTATACAAGAGCAAAATTTTTAGCTACCAACCATTTAATGGGATTATATAAAAAAAAAAAATTTCCAGTTACTATACTCAGGCTTTATCAAGCTTATGGTCCCAAACAAGATATTAATAGATTCATACCTATTATTATCGATGCTTGCATTAAAAAGAAAATTTTTGACTGTTCAGACGGAAAACAATTTAGAGATTTTGTTCACGTAGAAGATGTGGTGGCAGCTATAATAAAGTCTATTGAAAATTCAGAAGTAAAAGGAGAAATTTTAAATATTGGAACAGGTAAACCAAAAAAGATAAAAGATATTATAACTTTTTTAGTTAAACGTCTTAAAGGGGGAACACCTAATTTTGGTAAAATAAAGTTAAGAAGTGACGAAATGACAAAAATATACCCAGATATTACAAAAGTAAAAAAATTTTTAAAATGGTCTCCAAAAATTAAATTTACCAAAGGTTTGGAAGATACAGTAAGATATTATGAAAAAAATAAGAATAAGTTATCAAAAATTCATTAACAACTAATTATAAAAAAATGTTTAACAAATTTAAAAACAAGACAATAGTTGTTACAGGACACACTGGCTTCAAAGGATCGTGGTTAACATTATGGTTGAATTTATTAGGAGCTAAAGTTGTAGGTGTCTCTATTGATTTGCCAAGTAAGCCGTCTCATTACGAAAAACTAAACTTATCAAAAGAAGTTATCAACATAAAACAAGATATAAGAAATTTAGAGAAATTAGAAAAAATTTTTAAAAAATATCAGCCAGATTTTATTTTTCACTTAGCGGCACAGGCTCTAGTACAAAAATCTTATAAAGATCCTATAACAACATTTAACACTAACACAATCGGAACAATGAATGTATTAGAGTCGTTAAAAAAAATTAATAAGAAATTTGCAGCAGTGATCATAACAAGTGACAAAAGTTATAAAAATATTGAGATTGAAAGAGGTTATCGTGAAAATGATTTATTGGGTGGTAAAGATCCTTACAGCGCCTCAAAGGGAGCTGCTGAAATTATAATTCAATCATTTATAAATTCTTATTTTATTAAAAAAAAACAAAATATTGCTATTGCTAGAGCTGGAAACGTAATTGGGGGAGGAGACTGGTCTGAAAATAGACTAATACCAGATTGTATAAAGTCTTGGTCAAAAAATAAAAAAGCTAAAATAAGAAATCCTAAATCAACACGTCCCTGGCAACATGTATTAGAGGCAGTTAGGGGATATCTAAAATTAGCTGAGTGCTTATATAATAATCGTAAATTACATGGAGAACCATTCAACTTTGGTCCAAAACAATCTCAAAATAAAAATGTAATTACTTTAGTTAAGACAATGAAAAAATTTTGGAGCAATGTATCTTGGACAGAAAATAAAAATCATAAAGCACTTTATGAGTCTAAGTTGCTTAAACTAAACTCTAATAAAGCAAAAAAAAAATTGAAATGGATACCTATGATTGATTTTGAGGACACTGTTAAGATGACAACGGTTTGGTATAAGAATTTTTATGTAAAAAAAAAAATTAATGTTCGAAAATTTTCAGAAAACCAAATTATGAAATATATAAAAAAAATTAAGATTTAATTGTTAAATTTAATCTATTTTGGGCGTGTAGTTCAGTGGTAGAACGCTTCGTTGACATCGAAGAGGTCATAAGT